>Ga0302251_1000337_pt1 | contig 48457 bp, 52 predicted proteins | sample AAG_RA_Gln_MG_FD_193534 | JGI IMG/M metagenome (GOLD analysis project Ga0302251, IMG submission 193534) | Enriched activated sludge microbial communities from anaerobic digester in WTTP, New Holstein, Wisconsin, United States - AAG_RA_Gln | ecosystem: Engineered > Bioreactor > Anaerobic >... | reverse complement strand
GAAACGCTCATCCAGCTTTTCTCTCAGCGCTTCCTGTCGCCTTTCGCCAGCTTCGGGGCGTTCCCGGACTCTTTCCCTCGGTGTGTCGAAACGCTCATCCAGCTTTTCTCTCAGCGCTTCCTGTCGCCTTTCGCCAGCTTCGGGGCGTTCCCGGACTCTTTCCCTCGGTGTGTCGAAACGCTCATCCAGCTTTTCTCTCAGCGCTTCCTGTCGCTCAGACAGTTTTCCCTTCGGTTTATCTGCATTTTGTTCGAGAAACTGCTTGAGCGAATCCATAAGTTTCTCAGGCTCTGGTTTTTTTAATGCCAGCTGCTGTGTCGGAGTTGCTGCAGAATTATTGGTTATCTCTTCGTAAATTCTGGCCAGGCGATCTGATATCATCTGTTTTTTATAGTTGAACGGTGTATGCTCTCCCTGTGTCGAGGTGACATCAGGCGATGATTCGGCTTTATTATGCCGAGCCGGAGTAACCTTGCTGCTTCCAGGTGAAGAATTGAAGTTGCGGGCGTGTCTACCGTATATGTCCATTTAATAATGCTCCGGAAATTTCATGCCATACGGAGTGTTCGTTTTCCTATATACAATATATAAATATTTTCGATGCAATTCAATGTATGTCTCGGAACTTCTATGGAAACATTGCCTGCCCCCCTGTGGGGGTAACGACCGCGTTTGCCTGTCCCTGTTAAGGGGGGAATGCTGGAACAATGGGAGGAAAAATGGTGAACCCCCGAAAAACTATCCTTTATCCATGTTCACTCAGTCGGAACCATGATATACGAGATTTCGTGGGAATGTGAGATAAACCCTCTGTCGAATACCGTAACAACGAAGCTCAAAGGACATTCGCAAAAGGGGGTATGACAGAGGATCAACACCTGTAGAAATGGAACGGTGGAAGAATGTTTCGAAAGTTGCAGCCTTTTGTGACTTAGTTCTTATGTGGCTTGACAAATATATATGTAAGTTATATAATAAGTGCAACTTACACATATTGGATAGTTTATGAAAAGAGAACGTCGGTGTAAAAGAGAAGGGAATGGTGTCTGTTCCTGCGAGATGGGTAATTTTTACCGTTTTGCAGAGCCTGTCGTGCTTATTTCAATTGCAAAAATCGGCAGAACGCACGGCTATTTAATAGCGCAGGAGGCACAGAATATGGCCATTACTCATGCAGGGCTTGACACAGGTGTGGTGTATCGTACACTGCACAGCCTTGAGCTGGCCAGGATGGTTGTATCGGAGTGGGATGTTGACGATGGAAAACGCGCCAGAAAAGTTTACAGGCTTACTCCTGATGGCAGAAAGCACATTGCCGAATGGGCGGAGGTAATTGATAAGACAGTATCATCTCTCTCCGCTTTGAGTGCAGCCTGCCACAAGGTTGTCGATGTATCAGGCAGTGAGCAATAATACTTTTCTGGTTTATAAGGAGATTTTATAATGTTTATTTCAGTTGCAAGCGGCAAGGGCGGTACAGGCAAGACAACAGTGGCCATTAACATGGCATCTGCGGCAGAAGGCCCTGTTCAGTTGTTGGATTGTGATGTTGAGGAGCCTAACTGTCATTTATTCCTGTCACCTGTAATTGCCGAAAGAATCCCTGTGACTATTGAGACTCCGGAAATTCTGCTGGAAAAATGCACTTTCTGTGGTAAATGCTCGAAAGCATGCCGCTTCAATGCAATTGCCGTGGTTCCGGGAAATGCCATGGTCTTCCCTGAGCTTTGCCACGGATGCAGTGGCTGCTGGCTGGCCTGTCCGGAGTCAGCGATATGTATAAGAGAACGAGCTGTCGGTGTAGTTGAAAAGGGGAAGGCAGGTAAAATTGATTTCGTGCACGGGAAGCTTGATGTCGGTGTGGCTCTCTCTCCACCTCTTATCAAGGCAGTCAAGAGAGAGTCTGTAATGGGCGGTGTTACGATAATTGACGCGCCTCCTGGCGCCTCATGCCCGATGGTGGCAGCCGTTAACTGTACTGACTTCTGTATTCTTGTTACAGAGCCAACACCCTTCGGATTTCATGATCTGGCCATTGCAGTTGAGACTGTGAGAAAGATTGGTGTTCCCTTTGGAGTAGTCATCAACAGAGCCGGAGTCCGGTATGAAGAGCTGTATGACTATCTTGGGAAAGAGCAGATAGAGATACTGCTCGAGATCCCATTTGAAAGAAAATATGCTGAGTCATACTCGAGTGGAGATATTCTCGTTAATGTTCACCCTGAATTGCTTCCTGAATTCAGTGATCTTATCAGTAATGTCATGAAAAGGGCTGCTGAAAGCAGAAGATAGTCAAAATGCAGGATTTACCAACAGATGTGAGGTGAGTAATGAGAGAGCTTGTAGTGATAAGCGGTAAGGGCGGAACAGGGAAAACCAGCATTGTTGCCTCTTTTGCTGCTCTATCAGAAAATGCTGTGCTGGCAGACTGTGATGTTGATGCTGCTGATCTGCATCTTGTGCTGTCGCCTTCCTTAATGGAAAAGGAGATTTTCAGAAGCGGTTTCAAGCCTGTTGTTGACAGGCTTCTTTGTACAGAATGTGGCAGGTGCAGAGAGCTCTGCCGCTTCAGTGCAATAGAGACACCGACAGCCTTCAACTATCTGAACTGTGAAGGATGCGGCGTCTGTGCTGATAACTGCCCCCAGAAGGCAATAATCATGGAAGATAACGCATGCGGCGAGGTCTTTGTCTCGTCGACCCGTTTCGGGATCATGGTGCACGCCGCTCTCGGGATTGCGGAAGAGAATACAGGCCGGCTTGTAACTCGTGTAAGAAAGCTTGCCAGAGAGAGGGCTGAAGCTGCCGGAGCGTCACTCATAATAGCAGATGGAAGTCCAGGCATTGGATGCCCTGTCATAGCATCCATAGTTGATTCCACACTTGCTCTTGTAATAAGTGAACCAACAGTATCCGGAATTCACGATACAATGAGGGTCATCTCCCTGGCTAAACATTTCAATGTAAAAGCTGCGGTGGTGATAAACAAGAGTGATATAAACACTGCCATCGCTGCAGCGATGAAGGCGATGTGCAGGGAGAACCAGATCCCCTGTATTGGTGAGATTCCCTTTGATCAATCTTTTACTGAAGCTATGATTCATAAGAAGTCTGTTGTGGAATACCAGAGCGGCGGAATAACCGAAGCACTGAAGAATGTGTGGAATACAGTAAAGGAAATGCTTGAAGAAAAAAGTGTCTGATTTAATTATTGTGTTAAAGTAATAATGTCTACAGGAGGCAATGAATGCACGCATGCACTGAAATGGAAAAAGAGCAATATCGTATTGAACAGGATCGTCAGATTGAAGGCTCACTTTCGCAGATAAAGAGAAAGCTTGTGGTTATGAGCGGAAAGGGAGGAGTAGGAAAAAGCACAGTTGCTGTAAATCTGGCAGTTGCCCTGGCCGGGAAAGGTAAAACAGTCGGGCTCATGGATGTGGATCTCCACGGCCCCAGTGTTCCAACGTTGCTGGGTATACAGGGAAAAAGGCTTGTCTCAGGTTTTGACAGGATTCTGCCATTTAACTATACTGACAACTTAAAGGTTCTTTCCATCGCCAATCTCATGGACGAAAAGGACGAAGCAGTCATCTGGCGGGGGCCGATGAAGGCCGGAGCCATAAAGCAGTTTCTCTCTGATGTGGAATGGGGAGATCTTGATTATCTGGTTATAGACTCTCCTCCTGGAACAGGTGATGAGCCTCTTACGGTTGCACAGACAGTCACCGGCGGGGAGGCTGTCATAGTTACGACTCCTCAGGAGCTTTCGCTGGCTGATGTACGCCGCTGTATCAGATTCTGCGGGAAAGTCTCGATGCCGATAGTCGGAATAATTGAGAATATGAGTGGTTTTATCTGTCCTCACTGTAACAATGAAGTCACCATATTTAAAAAGGGCGGTGGAGAAAAAGCTGCGCAGACATTTGGAATTCCCTTTCTGGGCTCTATCCCGATAGATCCTTCAATAGTGCTCTCCAGCGATGAAGGAAAGCCGTTTCTTGCAGGAAATGAAAAGCTTGTGTCATTTGGATCGTTTCAGAGCATTGTAGAGAAGATAGCTGCCCGGGAGATTGAGAGGAAAAATACCGGCAGCCTTCTCAGGAAAAATGCCGAAGAAGAAGGCAGTGAAGACAATCTGAATAGCGTTACGAAGGAGGTGAACAGTATGAAGTATGCAGTTCCAGTGGCAAATGGCGTGCTCTGCGCTCATTTCGGGCATTGCGAGCAATTTGCAGTAGTTACAGTGGAGAATAATAAGATAGTTTCGAAGGAGTTCATGACCCCTCCTCCACATGAGCCTGGCGTGCTGCCTGAGTGGCTTGCATCCATCGGGGTTTCGACAGTTATTGCAGGAGGGATGGGCTCCAGAGCCCAGGAGCTTTTCAGAGCCAGAAATATTGAGGTTGTAACAGGTGCTCCAGAGGGTGCTCCTGAAGAGCTTGTTACAGGATATATCTCAGGGGCGCTGAAGACAGGTCAGAATGTCTGCGATCATTGAGAATATGCAGAAATTCCTGATAAATCCGTCTGGCAGGTAATAGCTATCGGCCGGATAAAAATCTGGAGGGACAGATGCCTATCTATGAATACAAATGTCCGAAGTGCGGGCATAGAGAAGAATTGCTGTTGAAATCAAGTGACAGTGTGCCAGGTTCTTGCAGTGCCTGCGGGGCAGAAGGGCTTGAGAGAGTATTCACATCGTCATTCAGTGTGAGTTACCAGGACAGGGAGTCTGCCGGAAGCTCCGGCACCTGTTGCGGTTCATCTACGCCGTGTGCAAATCCAAAACATTGCTGCGGCAGATAAAAGGAGGAATAATATGAACGGAAATGGACAGAATAACAACCCCGGAGGCCGGGGTGGAAGAGGGAGAGGGCCGGGAGGAGGCGGCAGAGGACCGTCAGGAACCTGTCTCTGCCCCAACTGCGGAACAGAAGTACCTCATGACCGGGGAGTACCATGCCTGTCCCTTCAATGCCCGAAGTGCGGCACAATGATGGTGCGAGGACAGTAGAAAGGAGATTATATTATGAAGATAGCAGTCACTGCACAGACAAATAGTATTGACGGCCCTGTAGACGGGCGTTTCGGACGATGCCAGTTTTTTATCATAGCTGATTCAATAACCGGTGGTCATGAGACCTTTGAAAATCCAGCCCTTTCGGCAGGCGGCGGCGCCGGGATCCAGGCTGCCCAGTTTGTTGCCAACAAGGCTGTGGAGGCTGTCATTTCCGGGAATTTTGGCCCGAAGGCGCATCAAACCCTTCAGGCTGCAGGGATCAAGATGTACTCTGCCCATACCAGGACAGTCCGGCAGGCTCTGGAAGATTATAAGAGCGGAACTCTCACCGCAATATCGTCGCCTACAGCGGCCGAGCATTCCGGTATATAACGGGAGGCTGTGATAACAGGCATCAGAGGCAGCTCTTTTGAGCTTAAGATCATATATGACAACGATATACATCCGGAAGCGAAGAGTCTTCGTCTTTCCAAAGCCTGGGGCTTTTCTGCTCTCCTTCGGCAGGGTGGCGAAACAGTGCTGTTTGACTGTGGCTGGAGAGGGTCTCTTCTTCTCAGAAACATGAAGCTGATGGGAGAGGATCCCTCTCTTATAAATAAGATCATCATCTCCCATGATCACTGGGACCATATCGGAGGTCTCTCTGAGACTCTATCTGAGGCAAGAAATGCTGAAGTTTTTGTAGGCAGAAGCCTCAGCAATACCCATAAGAGAGAGATCGGGAATATGGCTCCTCTCCGGGAGATTGACGGGCCTCAGTCAATAAATGAATGGCTCTCTACGCCTGGCGAGCTGGAAGGTCAGATGAGAGAGGTTTCTCTTGTGGTCCATTCATCTTCCAGGTATGTCGTAATAACCGGATGTGCCCATCCAGGCCTTGATTTAATCCTGGAGAGGGCTTCGTCCATTTACGGGGATATTTACGGGGCTGTTGGAGGCTTTCACGGCTTCAGAGAAATATCTGCAATAACTTATCTTTCTTTTGTTGTACCCTGTCATTGTACTAGACATAAAAAACTTTTTTTCAGAGAATTCGGCTCGAAGGCAATGCCTGGAGGAGCCGGCTTTACGATGAATCTGTGAGCTCCACTCATAGAAGTGGTTTATAATTACCGGAGGTGTACCTGGCAAATGAATACAGATGTTTCTGACAGCGATATCAAGGAGCGGATTCTGTCCGCCATGAAGGCGATATATTCAGAGAAAGTGCTCTCATATTTCAATGCCCCCTGTAACATGAGCCGTCTTAATGACCCTGACGGGTCGGCGTCGATAAAAGGTATCTGTGGGGATACCATGGAAATGTATCTTGTCATTGAAGAGGGTGCCATAACCAACGCTACTTTTTTTACAGATGGATGCGGCACAACTCTTGCCTGCGGCTCGTCTGCAACGACACTTGTAAAGGGAAAGACTGTCAGAGAGGCTCTTTCGCTCTCACCGGCAGATGTGCTGCAAGATCTGGGCGGACTCCCCTGGGAAGGAGTGCATTGCGCCATCCTCTCAGTGATCACACTTCACAAGGCCATTGCAGACTATATACTCAATAATGAGGAATATGATACCGGAGAAGAGAACAAAGTCTGATGATCGTATCAGTGACAAGCGAAAAAGGCGGTACTGGAAAGACGACAGTTGCAGTCAATCTGGCTCTCTGTGCCGGCAGAGAGCTTACAATAGTTGACTGTGACGTTGAGGGACCCAATATCCATCTTTTTCTCCCTCTTCGATATCATTCAAGCAGGGTTTTTTCGTTGAAAACCCCTGTCATCGACATGGAGCGCTGTACGTTATGCGGGGTCTGCAGAGAGTTCTGTGCATATAACGCTCTTGCCGTGCTGGGTGGAAAAGTGCTGGTCTTTCCTGAGCTCTGCCACAGCTGTCTGGGGTGCGCTCTGCTATGTCCGGAAAAGGCCATATCCTTCAGGGAGAGGCCGATAGGGAGAATTGAGAAGGGAGAGGTGACGCTTTCCGGTCAGGAGCCTCATATCAGCTTCATCAGAGGAGAGGCGAATATCACCGAACAACATTCTAAATTTCTGATAAGAGCGGTGAAGGAAAGCATAGACAGGGACTGTGATGCGATCATAGACTGTCCGCCGGGAACAGTGCTTGCCTCTTCAGCGATGAGGAACTCTGATATGTGTCTCATAGTCGCGGAGCCTACCCTTTTCGGTATTTCAGATCTCTCCAGAAACTGTGAGCTTGCACAGGCCATGGCTCTTCCTGTATCAGTGCTGATAAACAAGTCCGGTCCTTCCGACAGCCTTGTGGAGCAGTTCTGCGCCTCCCGGAATATTGATATAATTGACAGACTGCCTTATAGTACAGAGGTCGCCGAAAGTCTTTCAAAAGGTATTGCAATTTCAATGGAATATGAGAAATATCGCAGTTTTTTCAACGATCTTTCCAGAAGGATCTTCTCATCTTCCTCATGAGCACATTGGAATCAGGAGTTTACCGTGTTAAATACTGCTGTAGAAAAAGAAGAGCACATCAGGTGTTTCGCATGCGGCCGGAAGAACGATCACGGGCTCAGACTGCTCTTTAAACAGGAGACCGACGGCTCTGTCGGAGCTGATTTTTTTTGTGACGAGGCTTTTCAAGGTTATGAAGGCTCTCTTCACGGCGGCATAATTGCAACAGTCCTTGATTCTGCGATGACAAACTGTCTTCTGATGAAAGGTGTAAGAGCGAGAACAGCAAGGCTTAATATCCGTTATCATAACCGGGTTGTTACCGGCATGCCTGGAAAAGTGGTTACAGTGCTGAAAAGGAAGATAAAGAAAGCCTATCTTCTGAACGCCTGGTTTTACCAGGCAGAAAGCCTGTGTGCAGAGGCAATGGCAATATTCATAAAAACCGGTGACAACGGGAAGCCCAAAGATGGGCCAGGGAGGATTGATGCAGAATGAAGCAGATCTGTTTTCTCAGCGGGAAAGGCGGAACAGGCAAGACATCAATCTGTGCCGCCTGTGCCTCTATTGAGAAAAGAATGGTGCTGCTCGATGCAGATGTCGAGTCGCCGAATCTCTCTATTATCATCCCTCATGAGACTCTTCACACTGAGAGCTTTTTCGGGAGAAAGACTGCCGTTCTGGATGCTCAGGCCTGCACTGGATGCGCGCTCTGCGCGGATATCTGCGCTTTCGGGGCAATTTCCAGAGAGTCTTCCGGAGATTTCAAAGTTGCCTCGTTTCTCTGTGAGGGTTGCGGACTCTGCGAAAAGCTCTGCCCTTCCTCAGCGATTTCGATGAAAGAGTCCAAAGGCGGAGAGTGGTATGTTTCAGGAAGCATATACGGCCCTGTTGTACACGCCTCTCTCGCACCGTCGGAGGAGTCTTCAGGCAAACTCATCCGCACTCTCAGGATGATGGCAGAAAACCTTGCAAAAGAAGGCGGTTTTTCCAAGCTTCTCATTGACGGCCCTGCCGGACTCGGATGCCCTGTTATATCTGCTCTGACAGGCATTGATGCTGTGGTTGTCGTTACAGAGCCGACCATTGCCGGACTCTGTGATCTTGAGAGGATTGTGTCGCTTTCAGGACATTTTAATATCCCCACCTGCCTGTGTATCAACAAGAGTACGCTGAACAGAGAGATCCGATCTGAAATAGAGCGCTTCTGCAAAGAGAAGAGAGTCACTCCTGTCGGGGAGGTTCCTTACGATGTCTTCTTTCATGAGGCTCTGGCAAAAGGTGTGATCGTGACAGAATGTGGAAGGGACTTTCTTAAAGAGTCCATTGTTGATCTCTGGAAGAATATAGTGAGCTTTGTGGAGGGTTGACATGGATATTCTTGACGGCACTTCACTTCTCGACATAAGGCCTTATTTTCTTCCCACCAGCAACTGAAACAGTGGGAAATGCAGAAGCTCTGATGATTCATATTACAGGAGGTGCTTGAAGGGTGAAAGCAGGACATAGCTTCTATATCAACGTGGCCATGCTGATTTCTTTTTTAACTGTTACTGTCACAGGATTTCTTCGGTGGATCTTCAAACCCTCGATGGCTGAGGGGATATTGGCAGATCTGCTGCAGGCAGGATGCAGGCTTTTCGGCATCCTGCACCGCTGGTCCGGTCTCATCTTTGTCATCCTGGCGTTCTACCATATTTATCATCACTGGAGCTTCCTGGTTGAAATGTCAGAAAAGCTGAGGAAGGAATATGCAGAGAGGGGCATCTCCCCTGAGAAAATGGAATGACAGCCTGAGGCATTTATCTTTCGAGTACTGCTCATCATTATGAAGGTAATTCTGAAATATACAAAGAATATGCAGCCTGCATATGTTTTCCGGTATGAGCCATATATATGATTCTGAACCTTTTCCGGCAAAGGATTGAAGGTATAAGGAAGGAACTGTGAAGCAGGTAAGAGTGTAAGAATGATGGAAAATTTGCAGGAAGAAAAACAGTGGAGGCTTGAATGATAATAAAGGAGTTTTACAGACCTGCAACGATCGCAGAGGCAGTTGCTCTCAGAAAGAGATATCCCTCCAGTGTCTATCTTGCAGGCGGCACTGAGATAAATTCGAGTGGATGGTGTATGCGGTGCTCCGGAGCGGCAGAGGTGGACCGGGCTGTCGGGGTTGCTCACCTGCCCATGGGGGGCGTTGACAGGACTGATTCAGGGATAGTTATAGGTGCAAACGTCATAATTCAGGATCTTATCGATAACCCCTGCTCACCTCCGTTGCTTGTGGAAGCTGCCCGCCAGTTTGCAAACCGTAACATCAGGAACGTTGCTACCATTGGCGGAAACATTGGCGCCAATAAATCCTGTTCGAACCTCATACCTTCCCTTCTGGCGCTTGATGCCAGAATTCATCTTGCCACAGAGGCCGGCGAAATGACGATTCCGCTTCTCGACTACATAGCAAGGCCTGATCCTTCTGCTCTGATTGTCTCCATAGAGATCACCAGGGAAAGAATCAACGGGCTTTGGGCTACCTGCAGACACAGACGGACAGCAAACGATATTTCGATAATCTCTGTTGCTGTCACAATGTTAGGAGGTCCTTCCAGAGTTGAAAAGCCTTTTGTTGCAGCAGGTGGAGTGGCAGCCACGGTGATCCGGCTTCCCCTGCTTGAAAATCAGATTGACGGTATCAGCCTTCCCTCCCGCGATGAGATTGAGGCCATGACAGAGCCAGTCATATCGCCGATTGACGATCTGCGCGGCAGCGGGGCTTACAAACGCAAAGTGGCCGGAGCGCTTATCAGCCAGGCGCTTCATCAGGCCGTGGCAGGCAATGGAGGTAAGGCATGAAGATAAATATTACTCTCAATGGTCTCAGGCGCCAGCTCTATACCGAGCCTGGAGAGCGGGTGGATATGCTTCTCAGGCGGGAGGGAATCATCTCTGTGCGTGACGGATGTAACGGTGAGGGAACGTGCGGCGCGTGCTCCATAATTCTGAACGGCCGCCTTGTCAACTCCTGCCTGTTGATCTCTGCTCAGATCGATGGCGGTGATATAGTTACTGTGGAGCATTACTCAAAACACAGGACTCTTTCGGCAATTCAATCGGCTCTCGTTGATACAGGAGTTGTTCAATGCGGATACTGCACACCTGCCATGGTACTTGCCATAGAGAGTCTTCTCAAGCGCTCCCCGAACCCTGACCGCAGTGAGATAACTGATGCTCTTTCCGGTATTTTCTGCCGGTGCACAGGGTATCAGCAGTTCTACCAGGCTGTTCAGCTTGCTGTCAAACGTCTTGCCGATCCAGATTTTGTCTGCCCGATTGCCCCGTCATTCCGTGATGATATGAGGGTGGTAGGTAAGGCAAAGCGCAAAGTTGATGGCGCAAAGCTGGTCAGGGGAGAGAGAGCATTCGTTGAAGACATGGTTGCTCCAGGGGCGTGTATTCTGAAGATGATGCGCTCACCGCACGCCCATGCATACATTAAGTCGATTGATACCAGCGAAGCGGAAAAAGTGCCGGGAGTCGTGTATATTCTGACTCACAGGAACTGTCCCGACATATACTATAATCAGGCCGGACAGGGTTTTCCAGAGCCTTCACCTTATGATCGGAAGCTTATCAGCGAAAAGGTACGACACGTCGGTGATCGTGTAGCCGCAATTGTCGCGGAGACCTGGGAGGCTGCAGCAGAGGCCGAGCAGAAGATTGTTGTTGAGTATGAGATTCTCAAGCCTGTGTTGACTATTGATGAGGCTGCGGCACCTGATGCCCCTCTGGTGCATAACAGTTTCCTGGAATATGTGGCAGGAGCGCCGGATAATCTGGAAGATGATAACAGAAGAGCCGACGCAAGAGATGGGCGCATAATATATCAGTTTCCAATCCACGCTGACCCGCGCCGGAACATTGCAGCTAGTGTACACGGAGGTATAGGTGATCTGGAAAAAGGTTTCAATGAGGCCGACCTCATCATTGAACGTGAGTATGAAAGCGCCCAGGTTCAGTGCACTCCGGTTGAACCGCACGTGGTATACACGCGAATGGACGGTGACAGGCTAGTGATACACGCTTCAACTCAGGTGCCGTGGCATCTCAGGCGCATAGTTGCACGTGTAATAGAGACAGATGAGAATAACATCCGCGTCATCAAGGAAAGAGTAGGTGGCGGGTTCGGATCAAAACAGGACATCGTTCTGGAAGAAGTTGCCGCATATCTGACCTGGATTACAGGACGTCCTGTATTCCATCGTTTTACCAGGGAAGAAGAGTTCATCGCCTCCAGGACAAGGCACATCATGAACGTCAGGATCAAGCTTGGCGCCAAAAAAGACGGTCGTCTCACAGCCATATACATGGACCTGAAAGCGAATACCGGTCCTTACGGCGCCCATTGTCTGACCGTGCCGATGAACGCCTGCTCCAAGGCTCTTCCTCTTTTTCTCTGCGAAAACATGGGCTTCAATGTAACGACATACTATTCAAACATCGCTCCAACCGGAGCTTATCAGGGCTATGGAGCTCCCAAAGGCTCCTTTGCTCTCCAGCTTGCTGTTGCAGAGCTTGCAAGAGAACTGGGGATAGACCACTTTGACATCGTGGAGAAAAACCGTGTCCGTGAGGGGGAGATGCTGGAGATTCTCCGCTGCCTGGGCGAAGGAAGGGAAGGAAAGCCTGAAAAGGTTATGAGCTGCGGTCTCGGGCCTGCCCTTGCGAGGGGACGGGAGCTGGTTCAATGGGGGGAGCGCGTGGAAAGCAGTGATCCAGACTGGAAGATTGGAAAGGGCTTTGCCATGATTCAGCAGGGATCCGGCCTTCCAGGCCTTGACTCGGCGAACGCCGAGGTGAAAATGCTGTCTGATGGAACATTCCTGCTTCTCTCCGGCGGGACTGATCTCGGGACCGGTCTGGATACTGTCTCGGTCAAGTTTGTCGCTGAGACGCTCTGCGTCGATATGGAAAAAATCTCCATCATAGCTGCTGATACTGATATCACACCTTTTGACGTAGGCGCATATGCTTCAAGCGGAACCTATTTTTCCGGCGGTGCTGCTCACAACGCCGCAAAGGCGATGCGTGAACGCCTGATTACAGTTGCAGCAGAGATAACTGGTGAAAAGGCAGACGATCTCAGGCTTGTGTATCCCGGAAGAGTTGAAGGCAGGAAAAAATCACTTACATTCAATGAAATTGCCCATTACGCAGAGACAGGGACAGGATGCGGCCAGCTTATCGCCACCGGGCATTTCACTGCAGATAAAGCCTCATTCCCATATGGAGCGCATTTCTGCCAGGTGGCCGTGAATGTGCGTACAGGTGAGGTGAAGGTTCAAAAGTATTTCGCCCTTCAGGACTGTGGAACGCCGGTGAACCCGGAGCTGGCGCTCGGCCAGATGTATGGCGGTGTTCTGAAGACTATCGGTCATTCACTTTATGAACAGATGCTCTATGACGACAACGGCCGATGCTTGAATCCGAACTTTGTAGACTATAAGGTTCCGATGATTCAGGATCTGCCTGACGAATTCAAGGCGGAGCTTGTCTGTACCGATGACCCTTATGGCCCTTATGGGGCCAAGTCTGTGTCAGAGATTGCATGCAACGGTGCTGCACCTGCAATAGCAGAAGCCATATACGATGCTGCAGGTATATGGATGCGAACATGGCCTTTTACACCGGAAAAGATACTCACTGCCCTGGGTAGAATTCAGGGCTCGCAAAAGGATAGATAGAGAACCAATGCGCTTTCTTGATAAATTTCTTGCCGCAGTCTGTATGATATGTCCTCTTTGCATCCTGAAGAGAAGGTTTCCTGATTCATCTTATTCACATTTCCTGGAAACGGTGGAAAAGTGCTGCCCCTTTTGCAGAGCGTATGGCAGGAAGATGAAAGCCGGTAAAGACGGTGAACATTAAAGCTGTTTTCATTGAAACTGTGTTTCCTGTGGAATTACCGGAGAGTTGCCATAGTCTCTGTCAGGCTCTGCGTCTTTCCTGTAATTTATTTTTTGTAATGATCATCAGTATGGGGGGGATCACCACCAACTGCACGACTATGCCGGGAAGGCCGCTTATGAGCCCTGCTGTGAGGGGATAGATTATACTGACTCCTTTGAAGCCGAGGAGAGGCAGCAGAAAATAGCCGGCCACACCCCACGCCAGCCTCCCTGCCAGGAGTGTCAACAGCAGGGCTGCAATGTTGTTTCTGCCGCAGAGGCTCTTGAATACTCCTGCCAGACTCCCTATTACGGCAAGCTCAAAGGTCATCGACACTGCAACAGGCGGCATGAGGGGAGGCATCCCTGTCAGGAGTGAGCTGGCCAGGGGAGTAATAAGGCCTATGATAAGTCCCAGGCGCCATCCCAGAACCATTCCGCCCAGAATGACAGGTATATGCATGGGAAGGAAGTTTTTGCCCAGGGCAAAGAGATGAAACACAACAGGGAGCAGAATGCCAATGGCGATAAAAAGGCTCGCCAGGACCATATTTCTGATCTGAGGCTTCTGGGAGATGTAATCATTTGTTTTTTCCATGCGAAGCTCTCTTTCCCTGGCCACAGAAATACGCTCTGGTTTTATACTCACCAGCATAACAAACTGCAGCATTCTAAATTGCCAAATAAGTGATGATAGATGATTCCAGAAGCTTTGATAGTGCAATTTATAATGCGCGTTTGTATAATACTGCCTGTGACTGAGCCTGTAAAATGTCTGATCCGGTTCCCGGCTTTACCTCTGGTAATGTCTCGGAGCCTCTATGAAAACGTTTTGATGACAGCTTTTCCTGCCTGAACCTTATATCTCTGATTTCTCGGAAATATTAGATAAACCCTTCATCGGGGTGAAGACATTGCTTTATCGTGTCAAGCTTGTATCTATCCTGAACATGACAAAGGAGAATACAAGAGGATTTGAAGCACTCTCCCTCAACCAGGTGCTCCATCACTATTGACAATAGATGGTTTTTGTTCTATTATGTGTAAGTTACACATATTTAAATGAAAATTTTGAAGATAATCAGAGGAGGAGATTGTAATTATGAAGAGCGCTGAAATTGTCAGGGAGATCATTGATTCAGTCAACGGTGATTACGCCGTCAGAGATATCAGAACCTGTTGTTACTGGACAGCAGTATCAAGCAGAGGGTGCGGGCTTGCGTCAACGTTCATTGATTCATGTCCACGGCATGACGGGCCAGCTGTCAGCAATACCGGAAAATTGATGGATAAAAGTGCAAAAATCCTTGCAGAGCTCTCCCTGTCTGACCATCTTCTTGAGGCTACAATAGGAATGGCTTCTCTGAATTCCCTGATTGAAATAGACGAATCTCTGTGCTCCAAGGAAAATGCATATGATGTCATAGCTCCCCATTCAGGTGGAAAGAATCTTGTTATTGTCGGTCATTTCCCTTTTGCATCAAAGCTTGCTGATGTTGCGGGAAGTCTTGTAATACTGCAGAAATCAAAGAGTGAGAGCCCAACCCTCGATGAAAATGAAAAAAGGGCTCTTGAAGAAGCAGATGTGGCAGTAATAACGGGAACTTCCCTGATAAATCACTCATTGGATCAGCTTCTTCTACACGTTAATAAAAAGGCTGTAAAGATCATGGTGGGGCCGACAACGCCGATGTCGCCGGTGTTTTTTGATTATGGATTCGAATACCTCTGCGGGATCAAAGTTGTGGATGAAGCCGTGGCTTTAAAATGCATAAGCGAGGGAGCCACATTTAAAGAGGTAAAAGGAGTAAAGATGCTTACAATGAAAAGGGACAGTCAAGTAAAAGGGTAAAAGAAGATATCTGTCCTGTTGAGGGATAATACCTGAAAGATTCGGTGGGATGAGGTGTCAATAAAGAGTCAATATTCCAGAAACAGGAAGGGGCTGTTTTAATGAATATAAACACAACGGAGGAGGCTTTATGAGCAAAAAGACACATGTGCTTGTTGTTGGTGCTGGCCCTGCAGGAGTCGTCAGTGCTTTGACTGCCAGGAAATACTATCCAGATAAGGATATTCTGGTGATTAAAGATGTGGCTGAAGGATGTATTCCATGTGGCATCCCCTACATGTTCTCCAGTCTGCAGAATCCCCAGGATAACATTCTGGGGATGGATGCCCTGATAAAGAACAATATTGAAGTAGTTGTTGGCAGAGTGACGGCTATTGACAGAGAAGAAAAAGTTGTGAAGACAGAACAGGGCATTGAATATGTATACGAAAAAGCGATTCTTGCAACAGGTTCATCTCCTGTGATTCCGAAAATCGCCGGAATCGATAAAAAAGGCGTATATCCCATATATAAGAATATGGATTTTCTGAAACCCTGCGTTGAAGACATAAGAAAGGCGCATAATGTGCTCATAATCGGCGGAGGATTCATAGGAGTTGAATTTGCAGATGAAATCTCCAATATAGCAGGCATCAATGTATACCTGGTAGAAGCTCTTCCCCGTCTTCTGGCAAATTCTTTCGATCAGGATTATTCTCTTCTCGTTGAAGAAAATCTCTGCAGTAAAGGTGTAAAAATCATACTTGACAAAAAAGTCGTTGAAATATCAGGTAACGACAGAGTCAAAGAAGTAAGGCTCGAAACCGGAGAAGTATTGGAAGTTGACAGTATCATTCTGGGGATAGGTGCTATTCCTAATACTAAACTGGCCGCCGATGCCGGATTGGATATTATTCAAAATAGGGGGATATGGGTAGATGAATATATGCGCACCTCTGATTCTGATATCTTTGCAGTAGGGGACTGCGCAGGAAAGAGAGATTTTTATACGCGGAGAGACACAACAGTGATGCTTGCTTCAACAGCAACCGCAGAAGCAAGAATTGCCGGCGCAAATCTTTACAAGCTTAAGGTTGTACGGGAAAATAAAGGAACCATTGCAATCTACTCTACTTATGTAAACGGCCTGGTGTTAGGTTCAGCAGGACTCACAGAGGCAACCGCCAGAAAGGAAGGTTTCGAGATCGTTGAAGGAACTGCAGAAAGCATGGATAAACATCCCAAAGGCCTGCCTGGAGCAAATAAAATAAAATTAAAGCTGATTTTTTCACGGCAGTCCGGGATACTCATGGGCGGTCAGGTTTCCGGCGGTATGTCTGCCGGAGAAATAATCAATACTATCGGTGTAGCGATCCAAAAACGTATGTCCATAACAGAACTGGAAACGCTGCAGGTGGCAACTCATCCATATTTGACAAGTGCGCCTACTGTATATCCGATTGTAATAGCAGCTCAGAATGTTCATGAAAAGTAACAACACAGGTGTGATGTTGAATGGAAAAAAGAGGCTGTCAAAGAAAGAGAAGCCTTCATCAGGGAATTCTATGATTATTGCAGGACTAATGAAGATGGTTTCAGGGAGTCCTGGTCCGAGTGGCTCAGCAAAAAGGCTCAGTCCACACATTGACACGTATTGACTTAAAAGGCGGGAGTCTCCAGAATGCCGGAAGAATCCCGCAGAAGAGCCGCTGCTATTCCTTTTCCTATCAGCAATACGGCATCCTTCTCAGGGTCTGCAAGCTCAATGGCGCGGCGGTATGTAGTGAAAGGGTCTCCGGCGTGTTCGCAGTAAACATCCGGCATTGATTCGCGGCACCAGGAAATAATCTTCATCGGATCAGCGTCCACAGTATCCCTGTCATTGAGATAAGAGGTAGGGAGAAACGCCTTCAGCCGCCTGGAAGACAGCAAAGTGCCGAGAGCTTTTCTGACATCCTCGTCACGTGTCAGAAAAGTGGCGGCGACAACCAGTCTGTCCCTGCCGGAATGATCCATCAGCTCATCTATTGCATCGAGAGTGGAACGCCATTTTATCTCAGTTCCGGCTGTGGTCAGGATTACAGCCGGACTGTCGCTTATATATTGAAGCCTGCCGTGGCTTACCGCCTTTCTGAGGCCGGATTTTATCGATTCTTCAAGAAGACTTTCAGAGCCCTTCAGAACTCCTCTCTGCCAGAGCATATGAGCTGAAGCTGCAGCCAGTACTGCATTTCGCAGCTGAAAGGCTCCCAGGAAATGAATCTCAATGTCAAATTGTCTTCCACCGACTGTGATTGTGGCATCGCTTCCCTGTAGTGTGCTTTTTGATCTGTGTATGAAAAAATCCCTTTTTTCTCCGTATACCATCAGGGGAGCAGCCCCCATATCTCCTGCCAGCCTGAGTATGGCAGGAACATTTTCCTCAAGCTGGTATCCTATGACTGCAGGTCTGTTCTTCTTCAATCCTCCGACTTTGTGATAGATCGGTCCGGCACTTCTGCCTGCTGATGAAAGATAGCACGGCGCATCGTCTGGAAGTGAAAGCTGTTCCAGATGTGCCTCATCCATTGTGGAGAGCACAGCGACGTCGATATTCTCCAGGGCTGAGGTCGGATCGTGCCTGTACCCTATGTTGGCCTCATAGATGCAGAACCCTGCTCCTCTGTGTATGAAGTAATCCGAAAGTACAGCCATTCTGATATCATAGGATGCCATCTCTCCCAGATGAGGATTTCTTTGATACTTTTCGACCAGGGGCCTGATCCGTGATAATGACTGAACGAAATCAGCCTCTGAGATCCACTCTGTATGTTTTTCGGCAGGGAATAACAGCTGGTAGCGCTCTCTGCTGCCGTCTTCATCCTCAATCAAGGGCGGTTTTGTTCCGATCCCGACCGGCAGGGAGATATCAGTGAGTGCAAAATGCTCACTTACTATGTATGCGAGGAACAATGCAGTAGATGCCTTGCCGCACGTCCCGGCTATCACGGCGTGAGGAACACTGGAAAGCCCTGTCAGGAGAGAAGCTTCCTTCAAAAGCCAGGCAGTGCGCTTTCCGTGTCTGTCACTCTGCAGAGATGGAAAGCCGTGCTTTTTTTCAACGTAGTTCATGCATTCCTTGAAATCCATTCCGGCAAATCTCCTTTACATTATCAATGTTTTTCATCAGGTAAATTCTTTTCAGCTTCTTCTTTATTTCTGAGTTTTTCCACCTTTGCCAGTCTGGTACCTGCAATGACCATAACTATCCCTGCTATCTGAAGTACAGTGAGCATTTCACGAAGAATTACAGAAGCGGAGATTATGACAAGAGGTCTCTGGAGCAGATTGAAGATCGATATTCTTGTAGAGCCCATGATATGGAGCGCAGAAAGGAAGGCCAGATTGGCAATGGCAGCAGCAAAGCCAATCCACACTCCGATCTTCCAGCCTTCAGAAGGGATCGGCCCAACCCAGGGTACGAAGAAGAAAAAAATCATGACAGCATTTATCCAGAACACGTAGAGAGAGACAGTCATCGGCGCATACTCGGCTGTGAGTTTATCCATTCTGGTCCTGTATATGACTGTACATGCCATTGCGACAAGAACCAGAGAGATTCCAACAGGCTCCATACCGCTTCCGGCTATATTTCGGATATCAAGTGTCAATAATATCCCTGCAAAGCAGAGGAGAAAGCCTGACCAGAATTTCAGATTCAATTTTTCCTTTCCAGCCGTGGAGTTGACGAGTGCTATGATTGCAGGGTTTGTTGTGACAAGTGTGAGATAGAGCACGGCAGAAATGCTTTTAAGAGCCATCAGAGAGAAAAGGTTGTTCAACAGAAGCAGAACGCTGACACTCATCACCTTTGCAACACCCTTCCATCCTATCCACTCAAACCTCCTTGTCAGTGGAAATATGAGCAGTGCCGCGACAATAGTCTTAATGACAAGAAGCTGATAAGGCGTGACAGTTCCACGATAACCCATCTTTACAACTATTGGCTCAACTGAAGCTGCAAGCAGTGCCAGTACTGTCCAGGCTGCAGCGTGGGTGGAATTCATTTTCTTTTTCAGCTGTGCATCCATCTGATTATCTCCCTTCCGGACTTTCTTTCGAGTCCGAAAGAACTGAGACTTCTTCCTGTTTTCAGAAAATCTCTGTCAAGAATTACCGAGGCCATGCTGATCAATGCATCAATCAGAGGTGTCTTCACTTTTGCTTTTCTTGCAAGGTGATACAGAGGCACCAGAGTGCACGACACATCTTCAAAGATATAGCGGTGCTGAAGGGTATCAGGTGCCACACTGTGTCTGTAGTTTGGAACATTCAGCAGAGTCTCGTACAGTGTATCCTTTCTGCAGTCATAATATCGATCCAGAAGTTCAGCAAGGCTTATCAGAGGCGTTTCGTATGCATCTGCCACTGTATTGCGCTCCTGTTCGAGCGACTCGAGAAGGTGTATCGTTTCTTCAGTGAATCCCTCACGGTAGAACAGAAACTTTTCCTTTCTATCCACGGCATTCATATTTATAAGCATGATAAGAGGATGTGACATGGCTCCGAAATCGGTCAGTCCTCTCTGTATGAAGTTCAATGCTGGCTCCAGATTCGGGAAGAAACGCCTTATCAGATGAGCATTCTGAATAGTTGAGGATTTTCTTTCAGACGAGAAGAGATTCCATCCTTTGAACCCCCTGATCCATACAGTATGATCATCGGTGATTCTGCATGCAAAGAGTGCGTCTGTCTCTATGATCCTTACATTTTTTATTCCTGAGCTCCGAAGACATGTGTATGCCTCGAGTACTCCCCCCAGTTTGCTGGAAAAAAGAATTATGCTGTGATCGCTGCGCAGATAAGGAGCAAGTCTTGCCATGACTTCCCTGTATGCAGTTGCAGTTGTGGCTATGAAGACAGTCTGCACAGAATCAAGAAAAGCCTTTTCATCGCTTGTGATATTCTGCACTTTGAAAACGCCGTTTATTTTACCTTCAGCACATATGGCTGCAGTCTTAATAAGCCCTTTCACTCTGCCATAGTCTCTCACCAGAATGTGCACATGAAAACCAGATTGGGACAGATAGCAGGAGAGGGCCCAGGCTGAGTTGCTGGAGCCCACTACGCCAACATCAAGTTCTGATGACAAATTGAACACACCTTTCTTTTCTGGAATGAATCCAATTATTTTCTTTCCTGTCAGCCTTCAGTATATACTTTCAGTCAATATATGAAGACGTGCTGAGCCGGGCAGATGCTCCCGGCAGAGGACCAGCTGTACTATGCTTGTGTAATAAGGGCTGACATGAATTGTATGGAAAAGAAAGGTTCTGTCGGCGGGGCTCTCGGATTCGATGTAATAGAAGAGTAGAACTCATAAGAAGAAATACTGACAGGGCCGGGCAGAAGCAGCGATAAAAGAAGAATTACCATTACGAAGCTGCTTACATTAAAGCAGGAAAAGCCGCTCAGAATCTGGCAGATGGCGCATTTTTCACCTATTACATCGTCATTGTCAAAATGATTGTGCGTCGCGGCGACTGAAACAAGTCCGAGAAAAAACAGGATAAGGAATATTATCAATAAGTTTATGAGAGTTTTCATGCCATTTTTCACGGTCCAGGGTAATTCAACGGTATTTTGTTTTTCCCTGCACATTCTCTCAGCTTCCGAGGCGATAATGTGAATAAATAAAAAGGCAGTCTGCTGAAAAGTCAAATACTCTAAAACATCATCAAGCGTTTTGATTACGGGATTCCTGGTTTGTCTGAGGAATTATTCACGAAGAATCCGGTTAAAGGAAGCGGACTGTCTCGGTAAAGTTATGGATCATAAAGTAACTCACGAAGCTGCAGGGATCTCATCTGTCGGCGTACTCATCTATTTTGAGGGTCTGGAATGAAAAGATGCTTGCAGGTCATTTTTTTTCTCCTCTCCTGCCCGATTAATCTGTCTTCAGAGAACAGTCAGATTCCCAGCTTTTTTCTGTAGTAATTTGAGTAAATTGCTCCAGCCGGGTTGTGTGCAAGGACTCTGTCTTTTGCTATCAGTGTTGTCACCAGAGCCTCTGAATATCTGGTGAAAAGCATGTCGTGACCTACACAAAGACCGACTATTATGTTCAGGTCTGTGGATTTGCCATTCAACACGAGAGCCTGCCCGATGGGGTCGCAACTGGCCTCGAATCCCTCACCCTTCATCTTTTTCAAGCCCAGATCGCTTTTGTCGATTCCACAGATTTTGCAGCAGACTGAATAAACTTCAAAGTCCTTCTCCAGTAATGTGTGCACGATTCTGGCCTCGTCCTGCAGTCCGATGCAGAAAGCTATGCCAAGTTTTCTGAACCCCACTGACTTGCAGAAGTTCATCAATTCTTCAATTCTGGTAAGCTTTAAATAACCATCAGCCTCATTGGCTGCAGCTGCTTTCATTATCTTCATGTTGTCAGCTTTCTCCAGCTCCGTCTGCAGATTCTCTTTTATACTGGTACAGTCCTTTCCGCCATAACACTCCTTTAGATTACACAATGCACACTTCATAGTATCTCCTTGAGATTTCATAATACTTTTTCCACAAATCTTTCAAGACTGATGTCGTGAAATAAATGACAGTCATTTTGACATATAACCTGAAACAAGTATACCAGGAATTATTTTAGGAATCAATTTATTGAGGTGTAGTATCAAACCATATCTTTCCTGTCAACTTTCAATATTTCCGGACTTGACAAAAGGTGTGGGATCGATTACAGTATATATGTAACTTACACATAGGTTTTCCTGATCATTGCAACACTGTAAATCTTATACTACAGTGTCGAGTATGGCTGAAGCCTTTATGCTGAGAGAGAATTAATGGCTCGATCCTTTTCAATCCCAATGGAAGCAGAAAACAGTGCTTCTGAAGTGGCAGAATGAAAGGAGGTAACAGACATGAGAGAAAAGATTAATCAGGGCGGCAGAGGCAGAAGAGGCTGGTGCAGGTTCGGTTTTTGGGGAACAGTAGGAACCATTGCGGCAGAAGCTTTTTATATGTATATGAATTCCAGAGGGAAAAACCGGGAGAGCATGCAGCTCGAAGAGGGCCAGAGACAGCAATGCCGGGTAATCGAAGCTCCTGCACCTCATGAAGTCTCCATTGCATATCTGATTGACCGGTCCATCTGTACCGGGTGTGGTATCTGCCTGTCTGAATGCAGAAGTAGCGCACTTTATCTGGAAGACGGAAAGGCAGTGATCAATCAGGAGAAATGCACTCAATGCAACGCATGCTATGAGGTATGTACTGAAGGTGCAGTGATACAGCAGGTAAAAAGAATCAAAAAGAGATGAGGCACAAAACCGGCAACCAGTCACCTTGTTTTCTTCCGCACCACTTTCACCGAGCCTTCGCTCACCCCCTGCTTTGCACATTTTCTCCACACCCTGAGTGTGCCTTCCTGCTTTAACAGTCTGACAACTATGCTTGTGGTGCACGCTGCTTTTCTGGAATCATCTTTCCAGGGGTCAAAGCGAACGATCTCTACGCCGTTGCCTTCAATCCTGATTTCATTGCAGCCAAGATCACATCTTCTGTGGTCTCTAAGGACAGTGACTCTTAATGTAGCAACTCCGTTGCTGTCTGTTATAACTGGTGAGGGATCAAATGAGATCCTGCAGGAATATGCCTGCCCGGTAAGGCACGCAAGAAAGATAAAAAGAGAAAGGAAAGCAAGAGCAGCATGATTAGAACTGTTTTTCATATTCCATTACCTCCCTGGCTTGATTTATTCTGCATGCGGGATGATATTCCGTATCCAAGCAGACCTTGTGGACATGTGTGTCTGCACTCCATGCAGGCGATACACTCATCCCTGTGAATCTTGACTCCATCATCCCTCACCTCAATTGCTCCCATGGGGCATGTCTTCTCGCATTGCCTGCAGTGCCGGCATTCCTTACCGGCGTCTTTCCTGATCCCCAGAAAGCTCCACTTTCCAATAATTGCCAGAAGCGAGCCGCCTGGGCACAGGTATCTGCAGAAAGGTCGCTCAATTATCACAGAAAGGGCAAGCCAGAAGACCAGCAACGCGATGAGCAGAGCAGAGCCGTTGAGATTGAATACCACCTTGAAGGGGCCGATTACTTCGAACAGGCGGAAGTGCCATACAAGCACCGATAAGGTCATGATGACAAGCATCACATATTTCAGCAGCTTGAGCCTGCGATCCAGTCCCTGTGGCACAACCACCCTGAGCTTCGGCTGGTGAACGAGATCCTGCAGGATGCCCTGAGGGCATATCCATCCGCAGAAATAACGGGAGAAAAGCAGGGTGAGAACGATAATTGCTCCTGTCTTCACAATGAACAGAACCACATCTTCAGTCTGTGACAGATTCAGCAGAATAAGCTCAAGCGATCCGTTCAGCATGGGGCAGCCCATCTGTAGAAATCCAAACAGGGCAAGAGAAATAATGACAAAAAAACCTCTTATGTATCTGGCTCCGGTGAAGAACAGAAATGATGGAATGATGAACAGGACAGTGAGAAACAGCATATGCCCTGTGGAAAGGGATTTCAGGGCAGGTGAAGGTACGAAGAGCAGAGCAATGACTAAGCCGAGGGATAGAAAGGCAACGGCATATAGCAGGTAGTTTTTATATTGACAGGCTTTCTCCATTATTCACTCCGTCTTTCTTTCTGCATGGTTTTCCGGCACATCTGCCCGGAATGATGAAGATGAAAGTGTCTTCAACGGCTGCTCAATGTCAGATCATTGATCCAGCATACTGTATCTCTTGCTTTCTGTGGGCATTTTTGACAGGCATGAAAACATGCTTTATTCTGTATGGCCTTCCTCTTTGACAGCAGCGTGAGAGTTGATTCAGTTCCGGACAGTAAGAGCTTTTCCTGCCTTATGACAATTTTTCCTGCAAAAGGGCTTTACAAAATGATTAAATGGTGATATACTCTATATGTAAGTTACATTTATGTGGAGTTATTATATGGGACGAAGAGGCTGGGGAAGAGGAAATCACGGCGGAAGAGGTGGGCCAGGCCACAATAACTCCGGTGGAGGTGCGCCGGGCTTCTTCGGGCCATCTTCCGGATCACCGCGGTTCATTGAGCCGGTTCTGCTTATGCTTCTTGCAAAGATGGGAGAGTCATACGGATACCAGCTAATCAATGAAGCGGAAAAGCTCTCCTTTTCAGGTATGCCTCCTGATTCCGGAAGCATATACAGAATTCTCCGCCGGATGGAGATGGACGGATTGGTAGGCTCATACTGGGGATTTGAGGCCAGAGGGCCTGCCAGAAGGCATTACAGGCTTACTGAATCGGGCGCTGCAGTGCTTAATGAGTGGATTGAGTTTCTGAAGCACCACAGAGATGCGCTGAACTATTTTATTTCAATATTCAATGATATTTGATCAGATTCATTTTTGCCTTTAAGGCAAATAATCACATAAAATGAAAGGAGGATTTATCATGCCGGGATTTGATGGAACCGGACCGATGGGCTATGGACCTCGAACTGGAAGAGGTATGGGATTCTGTCCCCCGAATCAGCAGGGATACGGCTACCCAGTATACGGACTGGGAAGAGGCGGAGTGCCCTGGGGTGGAGGCCGTGGATGGGGCGGAGGCCGTGGATGGGGCGGCGGATATGGCCGTGGCCGAGGATTAGGCAGGGGACGCTTCTGGGGCTCTCCTGACAACTATCCGCCGCCACAGGGCTACTACCCGCCACCCTATTAATAACTTCCAGCATAAGGCTATTTTTCCTTTGTCACGGTTTGCAATGAAATCGATGAAAGGAGGATTAATAATGCCGGGTTTTGACGGTACAGGACCTGGAGGATATGGTCCCAGAACAGGAGGAGGCTTCGGTTACTGCTCTCCATGGCTTGGTTATGGTTATCAGAATGAGGGCAGATGGGGCGGAGGCCGCGGATGGGGGCGGCATCACGGCCGTTATGGAGGCCCTCCGCCGGGCTACTATCCTCCAAGAATGAATCCATGGGACTTCTACCCTTCCAGACAGGCTTTGGAAGAAGAGAAAACATATCTCGAAGACCTCAGCAGAAACCTTGAAATGCAGTTGAATGAGATTAAGAAAAGGCTTGATGAAATAAGCCGGAAACAGGCTGAGGAAACGGACAGGGAATCATAATACTGCGGGGAGGGCAGGAGTTCATCCTGTCTTCCCCGGATTTATGTTGTTCAGCGTTTGCCTCTGCGAGAGCCGCGATTTTCAGTTTCCTCCGACTCATCCCGTCTGGGGTGTTATCGTCTTTTTCCCCAAAGTCAGTTGTCGTTGCACCGCGTGTCTTTCAGGCAGTTGTTGCTCCTGCAGTCTATGGTGCCGTTGCTGTTACACCGCGTGTTATTCAGGCAGTTGTTGCTCCTGCAATCTGTGGTGCCGTTGCTGTTGCACCGCGTGTTATTCAGGCAGTTGCTGCTCCTGCAGTCTGTTGTGAAGTTGCTGTTACACCGCGTGTTATTCAGGCCGTTGCTGCTCCTGCAGTCTATGGTGCCGTTGCTGTTGCACCGCGTGTTATTCAGGCCGTTGCTGCTCCTGCAGTCTATGGTGCCGTTGCTGTTACACCGCGTGTTATTCAGGCAGTTGTTGCTCCTGCAGTCTGTGGTGCCGTTGCTGTTATAACTGTTCTGGCAGTACTGACTGCCATCCTGATTCATACATCTTCCACCTCTGGCATCTGCTTTTATGGGGCCTGCAAAGAGAGCTGTCAGGAACAGAATAAGAGCCGTAGTTATGATTGTTTTTGATGATGCATCTCTTTTCATTTTGTTCTTCCTCCTTCGTTTAATCTATACTCCAATGATACACTATCTCTATGAAGTGTCTGTTAAGATTATATGAAGGATTTGTGAAAAAGCTCAGGATCTTTCGAGCAGATGTCTCAAAGACAGCTTTCAGCCTGTTTGTGAGTGATTATTGAATGAGGCATGGCCTCTTCCTCCCTTTTCATAAAAAACTGTCTTATATTAAAAGTAATAAACACCATCAGGAAGAGCAGAAAGAGAACAGCCACTATCACAGGAGCTGTGGGAAAGTCCAGCAGAAATGACAGTACAAGGCCGGCAACTGACGCACAGAAGGAAATGGCTGCAGATATTAAAAGAGAAGTCCTTATCTTTTCTGTCAGAAGCATTGATATAGCCGCTGGAAAGAGTAGATAGGAGAAAGTGAGGAGTACTCCTGCCAGTTTTATCGATACTGCAATTGAAACTCCAAGGGTTAGATAGAATATGAAATTCCATATCCCTGTTTTTATTCCACAGGCCTGTGCGGCCTCAGAATCAAAGGATATAAAGAGGAACTCCCTCGAGAACACACCGTGCAGCAGAAGAACTGAACCTAATACACAGATGAGGAGCAGGATATCACCGGAAGTTGCCCCCAGTATGTTCCCACGCATCAGGGTGAGCATCTCCGCATCGCCGTGGTCAGCCTTTGAAAGAAAGAGAATAGAGAGAGCCCAGCACGATGCAAGGCCTATCCCGATTACCGCGTCTGAAGGTATCCTTTTAGCATAATCTCGTGGAGCCATGATTACCACTCCAAGTGCAGTGAAGACAAGAGAGAACAGCATCAGGTCCTGATGAAAGTATGCTGCCACGGCTATTCCCAGACTCGAAAAATGTGCAAGCGCTATGCCTACAAAAATTATCCTTCTCAGCATGACGAGGACACCTATGTATGATGAGGTAACGCCTATGATGACACTCGAAAGGAGTGCCATCTGCATGAAACCTTCCCTGAATATCTCAATAATCTGCATTGCTGCTCCTTTCTAAGCGAAGATGAGCGTTCTGCCCCGCTCATTGCAAACGGTTACTTCAATATCATAAGTCTCTGAGAGACTTTTTGAGGTCAGGATCTCCTCCCTGAGGCCAAAGCTGATGCCTCCATTAAGAAGCATTATGTAATCAGCGCAGTCTGCCACAAGGTTGATCAGGTGAGTAATCATGACAATTGTGAAGCCTTGCCTGTGAAGGCCCTTTATTACATCCATTATCGCCTTTTCTGCGCCAATATCCATGCCGTTCGTAGGCTCATCCAGGACAAGCACGTCAGGCTCGCCTGCAAGCGCACGGGCAATAAGCGTTCTCTGTTTCTGTCCTCCTGACAACTGTCTGTAAGGGGTGTTCTTCAGGTGGTCGAGTCCTACATCGTGAATTGACTTTCTCACAGCGTCTCTGTCAATTTTTCCCGGAATTTTGAATGCTTTCAGAAGAGGGTAGCGGCTCATCATAACAATATCCCATACCGACAGGGGAAAAAGCTCGTCCATTGACTCCCGCTGGGGGACATAACCGAACCTGAACTCACTGCTGCGTACAATCCTGCCTGAAAGCGGCTTGATTATCCCCAGCATGGATTTTATCATCGTTGTTTTTCCTGCTCCGTTAGGACCTACAATTCCATAGAATCTGCCCTTGTAAAGAGTCAATTCTACAGCACTTATGACCGCTTTTCCGGAATAACCCAGATCGGCATTCTGGAAAGACAGGAACTCCTGCCTCGTGTCTGCATTTTCTTTCTCCATTTTGTCTCCTTACACAATTAGTAACGAATCATTTTAATTCCTTTACCATTGACTTCACAACATAGTCGATGAAATTTATATAGTCCGGAACATCTTTAGTTGCTTTCGTCATCACAGGAACGACAACTATCTTTGCGCCGGTTGCCTTTGCAATGGCCTCTGGTGTCTTTCTCTCAAAATATGCTGCCATCAGTATATATTTGCACCCCTGAGCCTTCATTATTCCTATCAACTTTGATACATGTGCCGGAGAGGGAGGTATTCCGGGAATAGGCTCAACTGTTCCAACAAGGTCAAAGTGATATCTCCTGAAGAAATAGCTCCAGTTTTTGTGGTAAGTCACGACCTTTGTGCCTTTGTAAGGTGCCAGGGCCTTTTCCCACTCCTTCATCTTTTCCTTCAATTTCCCCACATACTCTGCCCTGTTCTTCTCAAAATATTCTGAGGATTCAGGAAAATGTGCCTTCAAAGCCTTGGCGATATAATCCACCACAAGCACTGCATTCTGGGGGTCTGTCATATAGTGAGGATTGCCCTGGGGGTGTATGTCTCCCTTTGCACGGTCAGCCATGTCGGGAACTTCTATCGGGCGGATTACCTTCGAGCAGTCTATGTAGTTGCTGCCTCCATATGACAGATCAGGCCTGTTTGCTCCCCGCTCCAATACCGGCGAGTACCCTATCTCCATCTGCATCCCCATGACGAAATACAGCTTTGCCTTTTTCAGCTTTGTGATATGAGATGGCTTCGGCTCTATGAAGTGGGGGTCTTCTGTCCCTCTTGCTATGGAATATACTTCCAGGCGGTCACCTGCAACCTTGCTGACAAAATCGGCAAGGTCGGTGGTTGTGGTGACCACCAGCGGTTTCGCCGCCTGGCACAGTGTAGATGCATACACCAGAAAAACAACGACGATTACTGAGATTACAGTGATTTTTTTAGTTCCAGACATACTATTCCTCCTCTATGAAATTTTATGATTCAGACACGTAACCTGAGTGAACGTGTATATGCAGCACGACACTCGCCTTCATGGTGCTGCAGGCCGCAGCATTCTCTGTCTCACTGATTACTATGAGCCCGCCACTGGATGTAAGGCTCTTGAAATCAATGCCGTCAAGCCAGTGATGCAGGCAGAAGGCGATTCGCACCGGAAGGTAGTGGCCGTATTCAAACTGAATGGCAAGACCGCTCACTGTTACCTTTTCGTTTATAGCCATGGCAGCTTCAAACGGGTATGTTATCCCGTCCAGGGATGCAGTTCCCTTCACTGTGACAGAAGGTGCAGACCCATTCGGAACAATTGAAAAGGAGAGAGCTTCGTATGTACCCGGATTTGCCTGGGTCAATCCAAGCGTAGACTTCCCCGACAGTGGGCAGACTGTCCATAAGCCCTCCAGCTTTGCTCCCAGATCGCTTTCAGTGGTGCTTTCCTCATGGCGGGTGAATAAGCTCTTTGATGAATCACTGCCATCCCGGTCTGGACTGTGCTCTTCATGCGTGTCAGTGCCAACTGTCACATCTGACATTGTAACTGCTACACTGCTTAATTTAATGCCATAACCCAGATTTGACTGGAAATCATTTTCAGTTGACCTGTCAACAGACACTTCCATCTGGGATGTGAGAGATCCGACAGGATCTGTGCCGTCATCAGGCGCAACGCCTCCTGTGCCTCCGGAACAGGAGGAGAGCAGGCAGCAGGTAAATACCACAAGTACCGTAAAAATAAAGTGTTCTCTCTTCAAAATGTTCACCTCCTAAAAATCGTGGGCGCCGTGCGGGCCGATGTTGAACTGGAGTTGCAGCCAGAACTCCTGAAGCCTGCTTGCATAGCTCCTGTCGGTGTTCTTGTATTGGAGGCGGTACGTCATGAACTCTGAGGGGAAATAGGTCAGTATGCCGCTCCAGGCCTTTTCATTGACTTTATTGAGGAGATCGGGGAACTCTGAGTAATCATAGCGGGCCCCTACATACCAGTTCCGGTTGAGCTGATACTGACCGAATCCATAGTATCCCTTGCTCGATATGGTCTGCCCTCCGGGATTGTTTCTCTGGCTGAAAAGGGCCTCTCCCCTCAGGAGCAGCGAATTGTATTTAGACTTCTGTGCAGGTCTCCAGCGATAGGTCAGATCAGCTCCGCTTATCCCTGTCATACAGGTACAGTCGGCGTTGTTGTATCCTCTCAGGTGTGAGACACCCAGCTCTATGTTCGACTCGTCATTGAGGTCCGCATAAGCTTTGAGGTGGCCGTTGTAAAGGAGCTTCCCGGAATTGCCTCCTGAGAAGGACCTGCTGTTTTCATCGTTAAACCCCTCAACCACAAGCTCTGTGTAGACATCACCGGTAGGGATGACAGATTTCATCGAGAGTCCTGTCCCGGATATCCCTTCTCCGCCGAAGAAGTTCTTGATCATGTTTGGCTCATCCACCCAGGGCTGTGCATGATGATGCATCGTATTGACCTTGCCGAAGCAGGTCTTGAACTTTCCAGCCTTTGTCTGAAGAAAGTCAAAAGGTGCCTTATATAATGTGGCATAGGCCTCTTCAGCCTCTAAATGGCTGTCGTGATAATGAAAGAAGATATCTGCCCGGCTGAAGGGATCGATGTTGCTCTGAAAAGCCAGCTCCAGTGCACTGAGGCTGAATGGACTCTCTCCATCCACATGTTTATTGTGGTTCATCTTCCATATCAGCTCACCGATAAGGCTTATGCTGGGATTCATCGAATTGGGAGAAGCGGAGGCCGGAGGCGAGCTTTCCTCCCGCTGTGCGGCCTGTTCCGCATTTCGCTCGTCAGACGCCTTCTGCTTTTCCTTCAGATCTTCCAGCTCCTTCTGGAGAATCTGAAGCTTTTCTTCAAGTGATTTTATCCTGTCCCGGTATTCTCCGTTCTCTTCTGCCGCAAGAGGCAGGGCCAGAGTGAACATGTAGAAAACAACAATAAATAACAGTAAAAGCTTTTTCAAACTATGACACACCTTTCTTTTCTGGACTGAAAACGATTCTTGGATTCCCAATCCGTCCATAATTACCGGCTCTGTAAAATGGAGAAGAGAATCAGTGCAGTGTAACTGTTCACTGCATATGTGTGATGCCGGCTCGTTGGGATCAGGCGAAAAGGAAAGACTCTGCCGGGGGGGCTCTTGGCTGTGATGTGATTGTTAGAAGTACTTCGTAAGAGACAACGGTTATCGGGTCAAGAAGGAATAAAGAAAAAAGAGGAGTTACTATTACAAAATCACTTACGTTGAAACATGCAAAGCTGCTCAGAATCTGGCAGGTGGCGCATTCTTCGTGGAATGAATCATCACTGTCGAAATGATTGTGTGTTGCAGCAACTGATACAAGCCCGAGAAAGAAAAAGATGAGGAGTATCAGCGAGAAATTTAGAAGAATTCTCTTACAGTTTTTCATGGTTATGGGTAGTTCAACACTATTACCTTTTTCCCTGCAATCTGTCATAAACCAGGAGATGTCTCGGAAATATGGCGTGATATTTCACAGGACCAACGAAACTCAGAGAGCATCCTGCCACACTCTGAGCTTTTTGAATCCTAGTTGATATTCTTGTGCTCCATACTCACTTTATACCACGAAAGCCGAGGGGGTGCAATCCGTCTTTCAACCCAGTATTCCACCATTCCATTATTCCAATTCTGAGCGAAGCGAACTAAGTTCTTCGGATATATGGCTTTCCCGTATTTTTCCGGTATGTCGAGAATTTTCTGCAATTTGGCCGACTTGATATAGAGAGACCTGATCTTCACCTTTGCCACATTAAAGGCGATCCCCAGGTAATCATCGACGAAAAGGGCAATGCACAGAATCTAAATAAAGGAGACACAATCGTAACAATACTGTTACAACAATCCCATCGTTCTTAATATTCCCGCAATACTCCCATAAAATTTTCCTGATACCATCAATTGATAAGATGTTCTTTACTTCTATCGGGATGTGGACATGGGGGAATGCTGCGCATCAGGAGTCTACCGCAGGAGAGAGCCACATCTATCACCTCTGTATCAGGTGGTGGAAGACTATTATGAACATTTTGAGCGCTGTTATGATGATAGGTTTGAGCGGCAATATGGCTTTTGGCGATCCATAATCCGCCATTGACATGGGGCCCCTGAAGCCTGTGTTTCCAGATCCCGAGGAACCCGGCCTGAAGGACGGGCTCTGCCAATGAGGCGTACGTTCCTGCACGGTGCGGCTGAGGCTGGCTCGATGGAACTGTTGCAGATGCTGCTCGCGAAGGGGGCGGATCCCATGGCGACCGATGACAAGTGCAGGACCCCTGGCCAGCTTGCAGAAAGTGCGGGACACAGCGAGCTGAAGGTGATCCTGGTGCCGAAACTGGTGACGATGACGAACCAGAAGGACGGGAGCGAGATGATCCTGATCACGGCAGGGGAGTTCATCATGGGAAGCGCTGTAGGTGAGGGAGATAAGGATGAGCACCCGCAGCACAGGGTGTACCTTGATGCCTATTATATAGGAAAATATTATGTAACCAACGGGCAGTTTGGGAAGTTTGCCGGAGAAACAGGATATAAGACTGATATGGAAAAGCAAGGTTGTCCATATGTCTACGAAGGGGGAAAATGGATCAGCAAAGAGGGTGCCTCCTGGCGCTTTTTCAGTTCGTCTTCGACGCAGAAGCACCCGGTGACATGCGTCTCCTGGAATGACCCGAAGGCGTACTGTAAATGGGCCGGGGGAAGCCTTCCGACAGAGGCGCAGTGGGAGAAGGCGGCGCGTGGGACCGACGGGAGAATCTATCCGTGGGGGAATGGCTGGGATGCCTCGCGGTGCAGAAACAATGCTGGCAGTGCCAGCGGCGGTACGACGGCGGTGGGTTCATATTCAGGCGGTGCGAGCCCCTATGGGGTGCAGGACATGGCGGGAAACGTGTGGGAATGTTGCGCCGACTGGTATGATGAGAACTATTACGGGAGCAGCCCTTCGAGAAATCCTGGTGGTGCAGGGAGCGGTCAGGATCGTGTCGTTCGCGGCGGTTCGCGGCTCAATGTCTATTCAGGCAGCTTTCGATGCGCCAACCGTAACTGGATCACTCCGGACTACGGTTACTACAACTACGGGTTTCGTCTCTGCCGCTCCTCCAATACTCCGTGATATTACTCTTTTACCCTTTGCGGTGCGGTCGTATAGACCGCGCCGTCGGCTTAATTTTTATTCATTACATTCTCTGCAAAGGCCATCGCAGGCACAGATTCCTTCTTTTCGCGTTCCTGGAAAGAGTAGCGTCCGGTTCCATATGCTCATTTAAAGTCAATGGTGACAATTCATATTCACAGGGATTCGTCAAAGTCATCAACGCAGGGAGATCAACCAGCCGGCACGGCTTCGGAACATTTGTACCGAGATGAAAACGCAGGCTTCTTCTGTGTTTTTCAAAAGAGTGAGAGGGAGTGGGCAGCGCACCCCGGGAGCAGATCACCTCCTTTTATCACCTCGCCATGCCGGTTTTCCAACACAAGAGCACCCGGAATTTCTCCGTCTGCAAACAGTATGTCCCTGTGAAGCGCACGGTGGTGAAGCATCCTGCCCTGTCTTTGCTTCCAACGGCTGCATGAATAATGTGATGAAGAGCGAGGGTGGGTTCATTCCCGCCCCCTCACGATGGGGCAGAGTGTTGATGATAGCAGGAAAAATATGCATCCCATAACTTCAAAGGCCACTACATAAAGTCGGGCCACCTGCCCTCATAAGGGAGAAATCCGCTCCTACCAACATTGTCCCGTATCTTCGAGTCCGTCCCGCAGCGGGACTGAAATTTCTGCAGGTAAAATCAAAGCGGCGGGCATCCGGATTTCTGCATAAATCTCCAGGATTGCTCAGGAGTCTTTTTCATTATCACAGGAATGTGTCGGTGAGCTCAATTGTTCAAGTTTCTGCCCGGTGAATTTTTCCAGAGCATCTTTGACTCTGGTATCCTCTGCAAGGTATACTTCTATAAGATTGCTCTTCAATGTGTGGAACCCTATCTCGCCGATACTGCGGGTAATTATTGCATCAGGTGCAAATTTCTTAATAAGATCTTTTACAAGATTCAATCCTGCATACAGTTCCTTCTTATAATGCGGATTTTCACTGATGTCTATGGATTTAATGGCAGAGCCTTCGAGGTGGGCCATGATAAAATAAGGTGCTCTGCCGAAATGCTCTGAGATTTCAGAATCAAATCCTCTGTCCTCATTCGAGGGTATCATGACTTTTCTTTTTGTGGGAACATAGGGCTCGATATGAACTGTGAATGCTGCTACCCTGGGATATTTCTGCTGTACTTTCAGTGTTGCCATGTGAGATATTTCGTGGGCACTCATTATATTAACTGAGGGATTTACTTTTATATGACATTCGCCAAAGTAAAACGGCCCTGCCTGCCTCAGAAGGATCAGCTCTGTCTGCTTGATGCCATCTATGGCCAGGATCACTTCCCGGATGTTTTCTATAAGCTTTGGATTGGGATTTGCATCCATAAGAGCGAGTATGGAAATACGGATACTCTTTATTCCCATGGAAAGCATCATTATTGATATTATGATGGTAATCGCACCCTCTATGAAAGGTATCTTGAGGCCGGAGAGTATAACAGAGATAAAAACACTGAATGACGTGAAAGCATCAATATATAGTTCCTGTCCATGGACTATCAGAACCTGCGAGTTGATTTTTTTCCCGATCCTCAATTCCCAGATGGCAAGAATAACACTTATTGTTGAAGAGATCGCCATGGTACCCAGTGCGATGGGCACATGTCTTATTTCAGGCTGTACAAGAAGGCGCTCAACTCCTTCTTTCAGAAGGCCGATCCCTATAAGGGAAATGATGAATGAAACTGAAAGTCCCGCCAGATTTTCAGCTTTGTAATAGCCATAAGGAAACTTTTCATCAGGTTTTCTTGAGGCAACCTTCAAGCCGATCCAGGCTGCCAGAATAGTGAGAATATCACCGGCTGAGTGAAAAGCTTCAGCCAGAATTGCTGAAGAATTAGAAACATAACCTACGATTGCCTTGGTTATAATCAGTAAAAACAGAATCACTGCAGAAAAAGCAGCGACAGTCTGCCCTTTTTTTAACAGAGCATCCACATTGCCGGAAGCATCATCATTATCGCCTGACATACAATAACCCCTGAGTCTGCAAAACATTATCCGATGCTATCTGATCCTGAAAAACAGCCCGCGATCCTCTTCCTCGCTGGTGATGTTCCCCGATTCCAGCAGAAGCTGCAGATATTTGTTGACTTCGTTAAGATGGAGGCCAAGGACGGCCGACAGGTCCCTGGCCGTGCAGGGCCTTCTTTTCAGTGTGGAGACGATGTGAGTCTCGATGTCCCTGCTGAAGCTCCTGACCTTTTTCCTTGATCTGAAGCTTGCGATAACTTCGCCGTTCAGAAATGATGAAATGCTTTCCAGTTCAGCTTTCCCTGCAGGCATGACCCAGCTTTCGACGCCGGGCCGGTCAAGAGTGTTTATCTGAACTCTGTCCGGTTTTATCTGACCGAGAGTCTTCCGGATCATCTGCAGCTCCGAATCGCTGTCGTTCAGGCCTGGAACAATGAATATCTCAAGCCACAGAGCCCCTCTATACTCTTCTCTGAATGCTGTCAATCCACCTGTCATAGAGTCAAGAGAAACAGCCTCATGCGGCCTGTTGACTTTTCTGAACACCTCTTCTGAAACAGCATCAAGAGATGGCATTACAAGATCTGCACCGATGATCTCCTTTCTGAGGCTGCTGTCGTGGAGAAGTGTCCCGTTGGTGAGTACCGCAACCTTGTATCGGGGATGTTTTTCCTTCAGAAAATTCAAGATGCGGCCGATCCCGTTATGGAGAGTCGGCTCGCCGGAGCCTGAGAATGTGATATAATCGAGAGACGGTTCTGATTTCAGGTAATCGTCCAGCTCTGCTGTGATCTCGTCTGTCGGTGTGTATTGATCTCTTTTGAGGGTCAGGGCTGTTGTCGCTCCACACTCGCAATAGACGCAGTTCAGTGAGCAGGTCTTGTAAGGGACCATATCTATTCCAAGCGACACACCGAGCCTTCTTGATGGCACAGGCCCGAAAAGATGTTTATATGTCATTTTCTAATGCCTTTCCGTTGTAAATTGTTACACCCAAAGAGATCAGTCATTGTATCTCATAGTTCTATAGACTCACCAGTAGTGATGCGCTTTGCACCCAGTTCTTCTTCCATTCTCTCTAAAGCATGCTCACCGGTGCAGTGGCCCGGCCGCAGCTCGCTGATGCCCATGCTGTTTAAGCCTGAAATAACTGAGTTAATCCGCTTTTCATCTGCCCCTGTCAGGTGAAAGCCCCCTGTCAGTGAGTATATCCTGCCGTAGTTACAGGCCTCTCTGGCGAGATTGAGTATTCCGGAATGGGAACACCCTGTGAGAAGCACCACGCCTTTGTCTGTTCTGAACACGAGAGCTGAATCATCTTTAACAGGATCGGGAACTGTATTTCCGTCCTGTATATGGCAGGCACAGGTTCCAGGATCCTCGTAAATTCTCGGGACCTCGCCCAGGAAGACTATTCCAGGGCTGAACTCCACGGCTTCTGTTGTGAAGATGCAATTTCCAAAAGCAGCCTCAACTTCTCTTCGGCCAATGGGACAGCCTATATTTTCCCTGCTTCCGTGCAGCTTCTTATTAAAGATCCCGGGATTGGCGACGAAGGTCATGTGGCCGGTGTCACAGCCGTTCAGCAGATCGGGGAGTCCTCCGGTATGGTCGTAATGTCCGTGGCTTATAACGACAAAGTCAGTTTTCGTGAGGTCGAGTCCCTGTTTCTCTGCATTCCTTATGAACATTCCAGACTGCCCCGTATCAAACAGTAAGCTCTTTCCTTTAAATTCCACAAAGGCAGAGAACCCGTGCTCACACTCCATGATTCCGTCATCCGGAGCAGTGTCCTCTGCAAGTATCAGAATTTTCATATTATACCCGTTTTTTTTCATCGTGTTTATTCCCTTTCAGCCATCAGTCCAGGCCACGATCTTTGCCAGGAACAGGCCCTAATCTCATACACGGTGTCGAATGCAGCAGACAACCCGGCAGTTATGTGATGCTTGATAAAGGTCCTGTGTTCAATGGAGGATACGTTGCTGGATTTGGGTAGGAAGCAGCGCCATCAATGTATGGCCAGGACCAGATCGTTTATCTCACATCCGATATCCCTCGCGATGATCGGGCATTTTGCCACAAGTATGGAAAATACATTTTTTCTTGCCGCTTTTCCTATTCCTTCATAGTTTCCCTGTCCTTTTAGAAGAACCATATCAACTGATTCGTATACACTTCTCAACTCCCGGGAGCAGCTATCCAGGATGAGTCCCGGAGCATCATCACCACTGTCAATAATCGTTACATTCTCACCAAGATGAATACCGGCAAGATATTCTCTTGTAATGTCGTTCAGGACGACTCCGCCTCTCACAGACAGGTGTAATTTTTTATCATATAAAAATTGATTAATGAAAAATGAATCAAAAACTATCTCTCCACAGTTATCTGCCACATACAGGATGGATTCTGCCGAACAGAGAGATTCCGTGAAGGCATGAACAGAACAGTTTCCTTTAAAATCAGATTCCAGTTTTCTGTCTATGAATTCAGTCAATGATATCTGAGCCAGCCCATAAGGCCCGAAATCAATGATATTTCCTGTGGCAATTATCTTCAGCGCCGCGACAAGCTTGTTTTCGCTTCGATCGATCAACGATCTGATTTGGGGGATTAACTCCTTTGCCTTTTTGTTGTATTCAACCTTCATAGTCCTGTAGGGGTCTGGATTTCCCGATATGCGGCGAATAAGGCGATGGATCTCTCTTCCCATTACAGCAGGAGACTCCTCCTTTGAAAATGCCAGAGTTCTTTCGAGGACGTGCTTCAGTATCTCCCATTGAAGAGTCTCATTATCAGTTGCAAGCTTTCCCGCCTCTATGGACTGTCTTACAAAACAGGCGTAACATTCTAAATAGCTTTTCATCTCTTTATGGCTTACCTGTCTAAATATTATGAGAGTCAATTCAGAGCAATGCAGCTGTAGTCAGAGCAGCCCGACAGCTTCTTGATACTGTTACAGTTTCCAAAAGCCGGAAACAGGCAGAGAAGCCCGGCTCTCAGAATCCCATCAGTCCGCAGCACCTCGAGCATATGGGGAACACGCCTCCGCATTCTTTCAGTGTCTTCCTGAACTTCTGATATCTCTCACCGTTGAAGATGTCAAGAAGGCTGTTTTTCTGTATGTTTCCCACTACGTAATCAGGGAAATCTCTGCAGGGGGCCACATCGCCGTTTGGCATCAACTCGGCGATGAGCCAGGGAGTGACGCACTTGCCGAAACCGAAGAAGTTGCCCGGCTCGGCATAATAGCGGGGAATATCTTCCAGCGGAAGGTCCGGTATGAAGAGATATGGGAAGGGATATTTCTTCTTCTTTATTCTCTTAACAGATTCCACAAGAGCACCGGTGTCGATTTTATCTACATCGTGGAGATAGCCACGCCACGATGTAGGGGTGCAGTCCAGCTTTTCCTGGAATATCCTGGTATGTGCCTTTCCGAGCTCTTCAGAGGTGAACCACGAGTAATATATTATCATGCAGTCTGCCTGTATTTCTCTGCCTATGTCAAGTATCTGGTCGAGAATTGCCGCGTTGTCACGCGATACGGTGACGAGCACCATGATGTAGGGGAGAGTCCTGTTCTTAGCTCTCTTCAGCTTCTGAACAGCATCAATGCCTCTGGCAAGGCTGTCGAAACATTCTTTTGAGCCTCTGATCTCATTATGTATCTCTCTGGGGCCGTCCAGTGAGAGCATGAGCGCTTCCCATCCGGTGTTGACGATCTCCTCGGCGTTTTCTGCGAGCTTGATACCGTTTGTCACCAGGGAGATGACAAATTCCTTCTCCTTCATATAGCGTATGAGGGGTATGAGATCGGGATAGAGAAAAGGCTCTCCTCCCCAGATGTAGATAAGCGGTTTCAGGTGAGCCACTTCATCCACCATCCGCTTGTATGTTTCCAGCGGAACCACTTCTTTCAGCTCTGTATTTGGCTTTGCATAGTTGTAGCCTTTCTCGCCCCACTGGCCGCACATCTTGCACCTCAGGTTGCAGAGGTTGGTTATCTTGATACTGATCTGCGACAGAGGCAGGCTTTTGCCGTCTAGAAAGTTATAATCATATTTAACGGTAATGTGCTTGCGTATCAGGCCTTTTACTGTTCGCCTGAGAATGTAGGGAGTTCTCAGCATGGTCGTCAGGAATTCAAAAGGAAGGTGGCTGTGTTTTTTATTCATCTAATTTATCCTTTTTCTCTCAGAAAATATAATTTGCCCGTCCAGGCAATTTGAACATATTAATCCATTATAGTGTAAGTTACATATAGTTCGACAGCAATGTATTCTTTACCTCTATTCAGAAAGTGCTCAGTGAATTGAGATGAGTGGCATTGATCTCCCGTGGCCCCGGTTCTACAGCTTGGAATTCACGATCAGGCATCCTACTCTTATCCCATTGCTGATTTCATTAGCTCGTCCGCCCATCTGAGTGACTCAAAATATGTTTCCGGCATCAGCTGGGAGTCCTTTACACTGTTCAGTCCGATGACCTCCATCAGCGTCTCATAACTGTCCCAGTTACCGCGCTCATAGGCGACTACCAGCTGGTAAAAGGGCATCAGCGGCGAGCTTTTTCCAGTCAGAACATTCTTGACATCCACAGACAGAGGAAGCTCTTTTATCACATCGTCCATTGGCTTGTCGAGAAAAGCGTCGATCATTGAAAAGAGGCCCATCAGAAACACTTCAGGAGCCCTCGACTGCAGCCCGACCTTCATCGCCAGCAGCTCACAGAATCTGGCTCTTATGATGGACGCCCTGACCAGCTCGTCAGGTTTGCCCTGGCCGATTTCGGAGAGGGTGATGAGCGAGAACCACTTTCTAACTTCCTGGATGCCCATCAACATCAGGGCGTGTCTTATGGAGGATACTTTCTTTGCAAGTCCGAAAGAGGAGGAGTTGACAAGCTTGAGCAGTTTGTAAGAGAGAGCCAGATCTCTCTTCATTATCTCTTCGATCTTACCGTAATCAGGGTCTGAAGCGTACAGCTCCTTTACAATCGAGAGGTAGTTAAGCTTGTTAGAGTGGATCTGCTTCCCGGTTTTAATCTCCGGCTTCGAAAAGAAATATCCCTGAAAAAGCAGATAGCCCATCGCTGTGGCCTTGCGATAGACTTCCCTGTTCTCAACCTTTTCTGCGAGAAAAGTCTTCGGCGTGCGGCTTATGCTGGCAACTTCGCCGATGATGCTGTCGCATTTGTCCAGAGGTGTGCTCAGGAAATCCACTTTGATTATGTCGGCAAGATCGAGCATCGGCCTGTATTGATCATCGAGGACAAAGTCATCGAGGGCCAGTTTGTAGCCTTTGCTCTTCAGCGTGGAGCACGCTGATATGATCTCCCTGTCGATCGATATGTTCTCAAGAACCTCAACGACAATTGATTCACGGGGGAGAAGAGTAGGGATCTGCTCTTTCAGCAGGTTCCCTGTGAAGTTGATGAAAGCCCTTTTCGTTCCTATGAGCTCGTTCAATCCGATGACGCTGAATGTGGTCGTAATTACCTGTTTTGTGGCAGTATCGCCGTCTACTGCGGAATAAGCATTTTCAAGGCCGGATCGAAATAAAAGCTCATAGCCGTCGATTCTTTCCGTTCTATCGAAGATAGGCTGCCGTGCGATGAATACGTTCATGGTTGTGTCTCTTGTTCTGTATTTGCTGTCTGCTGCGCGATTTTTATATGAATTAAACCGGTATTCTACTATTATATCTCTGAAATAGGATATATTTCAAGTGTTTTCTGAGAAAAATCTCTTTTTCTTAATTTGACATTCTTGTGTATCAGTGATATGATATACCCTACCCAGGTAAGGTATAATAGTCAGGTGGCAGCAATGTACAGGAAAGATGATTTACTGGAGCGTCTGAAAAAGGTTGAAGGCCAGATCAGGGGCATTCACCGGATGATTGAAGATGACCGCAAATGCTCTGAGATTATGACACAGATGGCTGCGGCACTGAGTGCTCTCGACAAGGTGGGCTTCATGATAGTGTCCCGAAGTCTCAAGGACTGTATTACAGAGAGCCTGAAATCAGGTGCGGATAAATCCGACACGGTGGATGAAGCACTAAAACTGCTTGTAAATTTCACGCGTCGCAGCGTATAGGAAGGTATCGGTATGAAAAGAGCTCTGTCCTTTCTTGCCATAGCGCTTATTATGGCGCTCTTTCTGCCCGCACCGTCGAGGGCTGATGGTACTGCCCCCGGGCCTCTGGGCTTGAAGGAAGTCTGCCGGCTTGCGCTGCAGAAGAATCCATCACTTGAAAGCGCAAAGGCTTCCACTTCCATGTCAGATGCGGCTCTGAACAAGGCGCGAGCTGCCCTTCTCCCCTCGGTTACATTGAAAAGCACATATTTCTATGTAAACAAGGCAACGTATTTTGGAACAACACCGGTTCTTCAGAACGATACACTCATTCACCGGGCCGAGCTGTTGCAGCCGATTTACACGGGCGGACAGATGCAGGCTGCCGCAAAAGCGGCACAGTGGGGCAGAGAAGCGTCATCAAGCCAGCAGAATGTGACGAAAGACCAGGTTCTCATCTATGTGACGACTGCATACTATGGAATAAGGCAGGCCCGGGAAATGATAATCGTAGCGGAACGCAGCATCAGCCACCTCGAGGCCGGTATGAAAGATGCCGAAAAACTCTTCGATAAAGGCGTGGTGATAAAGGCCGATGTGCTTCGGGCACAGGTTGCGCTGGCATCTGCGAAAGAACAGTTGATCCGGGCACAGAATGCCCATGCAAATGCAATGGCTGCTCTGAAGGCGGGAACAGGACTTACACAGGATGAGAGTCTAGATATCATACCGCCTGGAGTTGATGACTGTCCCATTGATGTCGACTCTCTCGCTGACAGGAAAAGACCGGAGATTAGCGCAGCCGAATATGCTCTGAAATCTGCCGAGTCGCAACTCAGAGCGGCTTATGGAGCCGCCCTGCCAAGTGTGTATGCCATGCTGGACTACGAAAACCAGCCGGTTGGCGCCCAGTTTCCCCGCCTTTCGAATACTTTCGGAGCAGGAATAGTGGCAAGGCTCACTCTCTTTGACGGCGGAGAAAAAAAGGCGGCAGTGGATGAGGCTCGCGCTCAGGTGGCAAAGGCAAAGGCAGATCTTGCCACAGTTTCTAATTCAATTGAGCTCCAGCGTGAGTCGGCCCGTCTTGACCTCATCTCAGCCAGGTCAAGGCTGGAGACACTGACCGCCCAGATGACATCGGCTGAGGAAAGTTTCCGGGTGATAGAAACCGGATACCGTGAGGGCGTGAATGTGCTCACCGATTTACTGTCTGCGGAATCGATGCTCACTGCGGCTCGGACATCACGGCTGCAGGCACTTTATGATCTCAGGATCGCGGAAGTGAATATGCTCCATGCAAAGGGGCATCTCGAATCATTATGGGAAGAAGGTGAAAGAAAATGACTATTGAGCGGATGCTTCGTCTTATTGCTGGTTTTTTCATTCTTCTAAGCTATGGGCTTGCTCATTTTGTAAACCCATGGTGGCTTGTTTTCACTGCATTTGTCGGCCTGAATCTTTTTCAGTCCGCTATTACCAACTGGTGTCCCATGATGACTATTCTACGCAAGGCCGGTGTGCGTGACTGTGTTTAGTCTTCAACATTTCTCTGGAGGTTATGGTGAGAATGTGGCTGTCGAGATGTAAAAAGGTATTCATAATAGCTGGCTCAATAGCTGTCGTGGCATTTATTGTGATCTGGATTCTGCAAGGCCCACTGTCGCACAGGAAGGGGCACGGTAAAGACATAGAGCCTGTCCCGGTAAAAGTCTTGACAGTGGAGCTGCAGGAGATACCTGATGAAGTATGGGCTTCAGGCTCTGTCTGTCCAATTCACAAAGCAAGGCTGTCTCCCAGGATAGTCAGCACAGTGATGGAAGTCTGTGTAAAGGAAGGAGACCGTGTGAAGGAAGGGCAGGTTCTTGTAAGGCTTGAAGCGCAGGACCTTCAGGCGCAGAGGGATTCTGCCTCCGCACAGGTGGCCTCGTCGCATTCGATCTATAACAAGACACTGGAAGCTATTGAGCTTCAGAGAGCCCAGTCCAGGGCTGCGGTGGTGAGTGCTGAAACATCCCTTTCCGTAGCGCGGCAGCAGCTCTCGATGCTTCTGGAAGGCCCGAGGAAAGAGGAAAAAAACCAGGCCCATCTATCATTAAAACAGGCAGAGGCTCAGTTCAATGTGGCAGAATCTGAGCTTTCCCGCATGACCAGCCTGTATCAGCAGGGAGTGATCCCCAAGCAGCGCATGGAGACAGTACAGGCCCAGTATGAAACGGCAAAATCACAGTATGGTATTGCCGGAAATGCAGTTAAAATGGCCGATACAGGCGGCCGTTCCCAGGATATAGAGGCAGCCAGGGATCGAGTCCGGCAGGCTGAAGAGTCTTTGAGACTTGCCAGAGTTGCCGCGGTTCAGAATTCAATGGCTGAAAATGAGGCAGATGCTCAGGGAGCAAGACTCAGACAAGCCGAGGCTGGTGAGCGATTCGCCCAGGCTCAGGCAGGCTATGCGAATGTCACTGCACCGTTTAATGGTTTTGTGACTGGAAAATTCGTCGATTCGGGCGATCTCGTATCACCCGGCTCACCTTTGGTATCAGTGGAGGATAGCTCTCAGTTTCGGCTTGAGGTGCAGGTTGCGGCGAGAGATATAAAGAAGGTCAAAAAAGGGATGAAGGTTCCTCTGGAGATTGGAGCGAAGCGGACGAAGGGAACCGGCACTGTTACAGCAGTCTCTCCCGGAGGCGATGTTTCCACCAGGAAGTTTCTTGTGAAAGTGAGTATCCCTTCATCAATGAATCCCGTCTCCGGTGACTTTGGAAGAGCAGCCTTCACAGTCGGCCATTCTCAGGGTATTGTCGTGCCAGAGAGCTCCGTTCACGATGAAGGAGGCATTCTGAATGTGTTTCTGATGGGAGCAGACAACAGGAGTAACATGTGTATCGTACGAACCGGACGTACTTTTATGAATGGAGTGGAGATAACTACGGGCCTCTCTCCGGGAGACAGGGTGGTACTGTGGTCGGGTGCTCCCCTTTATGATGATATCCCTCTCACGATAAAAGAGGACTGAAAATGAAAAACTATCTGGGCTTTGCTGGAAAAATCGCCGCATATTTCATCGATTCCAAGCTCACCGTGCTGATAATCATCACTTCGGTGATTCTGGGAATCTTTGCCATCATCGTCACTCCAAGGGAAGAAGAGCCGCAGATCATTGTTCCCATGATAGACGTATTTGTCGAGATGCCAGGCGCTTCTGCAGAAGAAGTGGAACAGCGTGTCACATCGCCTATGGAGAAGCTCCTGGATGAGATACCAGGCGTGGAGTATGTCTATTCCACAAGCAGTCCGGGCCTTTCCATGATAATTGTCCGCTTCTATGTGGGTCAGAATGTGGAAGACAGTATTCTGAAAGTTTACAATAAGCTCTATTCCAACTTTGACAGGATCCCCCCTGGCGCCGGCCGTCCCCTTATAAAATCCCGCTCAATCGATGATGTACCGATTCTTGCACTCACCTTCTGGGGGAAGGGCTATGACAGCTATCAGCTCAGGTCTCTGGTCGCCAGGCTCGACGATCAGGTAAAGACAGTAAGAGATGTTTCAGAGACCATGGTCATAGGAGGGCGGAAGCGCCAGATCAAAGTCACTCTTGACGAAGGGAAGCTTGCCGGCTACAATCTCACACCGATACATATTCAACAGGTACTGACAACTGCCAACAGAAACATCCCGGCAGGAGCCATTCAGAACAACAATACTGTATTTGTTCTGGAAGCAGGAGAGTTTCTGGGTGGAGCCGCCGATGTGAAAAAGGTAGTGGTGGCTGCAAAGGACAATAAGCCTGTCTACCTCGACGATGTGGCAGATGTGGAAGACGGTCCGGAGATTCCGAACAACTATGTAGGCTTCTCTTTCGGCAAAAACACGCATGGGCGGAATGAAAGCACGCTGGCAGGGCATTATCACGCCGTGACACTCACTGTCGCCAAGCGCAAGGGAAAGAATGCCATCCACGTCTGTGATGCGGTGCTGGAAAAGTTGGAGTCGCTGAAAGGGAAGCAGATCCCCTCTGATGTGCATTTCACTGTAACGAGAAACTACGGTGAGACTTCCAATGAAAAATCCAATGAGCTGCTGATACACATGCTGATTGCGGTTGCCTCAGTGACACTTCTCATCGCCTTTGCCCTCGGGAAGCGTGAATCGCTTGTCGTTGCCATTGCAGTGCCGGTGACACTCGCTCTGACCATTCTGGTGTTTTATCTTTACGGATACACTCTCAACAGGATTACGCTCTTTGCACTGATATTCTCCATCGGTATTCTTGTCGATGATGCCATCGTGGTGGTAGAAAATATTGTCAGGCACTTCAGAATGCCTGAAAACAGTGGGAGAAATCTGATGGAGGTGGCCGCGGAGGCTGTTGACGAAGTGGGAAATCCCACCATACTGGCAACGTTCACGGTGATAGCTGCCATACTTCCTCTGGCCTTCGTGGGAGGCCTCATGGGCCCATATATGCGCCCCATACCCATCGGGGCAAGCGCAGCGATGATCTTTTCGCTTTTTATCGCCTTTGTCATTTCTCCATGGGCATCATTACGTTTCCTGAGAGGTGAGGTGGCTCATAGCGGCTTAAAAGACAACAGCGAAGGTGCAGTCGACAAGGAAGGATGGACCACCGCGTTCTACCGGAAAGTGATGAACCCTCTGATTGAGCATAGAGGTAAACGGATGCGATTTCTTGCAATAATTGCAATCCTTCTCTTCCTGGCTCTTGCCCTAGTCCCATTGAAGCTGGTGGCGGTGAAGATGCTTCCTTTCGACAATAAGAGTGAATTCCAGGTCATTATCGACATGCCGGAAGGAACTCCTCTGGAGAAGACTGCCTCGGTCACTAAAGCGATGGCAGATTTTCTGAGGAGCATACCGGAAGTTACCGATGTAGTCAGTTATGTGGGAACATCCGGCCCTTACAATTTCAACGGTCTGGTCCGGCATTACTTTCTCCGCCGCGGATGCAATGTGTCAGACATTCAGGTGAATCTGGTGCCAAAGCACGAAAGAAAGCGGCAGAGCCATGCCATTGCAAAAGCCGTGAGGCCGGAGATTCAAAGAATTGGAAAGCTCTATGGTGCTAATGCAAAGGTGGCTGAAGTTCCTCCCGGCCCTCCTGTTCTGGAGACTCTTGTCGCAGAAGTCTATGGACCGAATATGAAGACCCGTCTTGCGGTGGCAGAGCAGATACGGCAGATATTCGATACCACCGTAGGAGTTACTGATGTGGACTGGTATGTGGAAGATGAGCAGCCAATGTATCGACTTCTGCCGGACAGGGAGAAGGCGGCTCTCTCCGGAATTACCACGGAGCAGCTTGCGCTGAATGTGCGCTGTGCCGTGGCAGGATCGGGGCTCGAGATTGCCCATATCGCAAGAGCACCTGAGAACGTTCCCATATTTATTCAGCTTGCTGCGGGCCAGAGGAGCTCCCTCGAGGATGTTCTGAGTCTCGGCATTGAGGGCTCATCAGGCGCCATGGTGCCTCTGAGCGAGCTGGTGCACGTGGAGAAGACTGTTCAGGACAGAAGTATCTATCATAAGAATCTGAAGCCTGTCATATATCTGACCGGCGATATGGCTGGGAGCCTCGAGAGCCCTGTCTACGCCATTGTAGAGATGGATGGACGGATAAACCATCTTGTAACTGCCGAAGGATACAAAGTCCGCACTCTCACCACAAAGGCACCTGATGATACCACCAGAGCGTCAATGAAGTGGGATGGAGAGTGGCACATCACCTATGAAGTGTTCAGAGATATGGGGATTGCCTTTGCTGCCGTTCTCGTGCTCATCTACTTCCTGGTTGTTGCATGGTTCAAGTCCTTCAGGACGCCTCTTGTCATAATGGCACCAATACCTCTTACACTTGTGGGGATCCTTCCTGCTCACGGATTATTGCACGCCTTCTTTACCGCCACGTCGATGATAGGCTTCATCGCCGGTGCCGGTATCATCGTGCGTAACTCCATCATCCTCGTGGATTTCATAGAACTGCGCAGAAAGCAGGGAATGTCTCTGGAAGAGGCAGTCGTCGACGCGGGAGCCGTGCGCTTCCGCCCGATGCTTCTCACCGCGGCGGCAGTTCTTGTAGGTGCAGGTGTTATTCTGTTCGACCCAATCTTTCAGGGCCTTGCCATCTCGCTGATGGCCGGCGAAATCGCCTCCACGCTCCTCTCCCGCATGGCAGTGCCAGTCCTGTATTACATGAGCGAGAAGAACTCCCTGTAACCAGGCGTTCAGTTATTGCTGCACGATTCTCCTGCGTGATGGCGGCACCCTTCTCCGGAATCAGTCAGTGAGCCGGAGAGCCATCTGCTGACAGTCTCACGGGCATCTCCGCTGCAGCCTCTCATAACCTTTATCCCGTTCTGCTCCAGGACGTGGCGCGCACCTTCACCCATATTTCCTGCCAGCATGACCGATACTCCCCTGCCTGCAAGCTCTGGTATGATATTTGACTTACATCCGCAGCCTGCCGGTGGAGTGAGAGTTTCTTCAGAGACGATCTGCTTTTTCTCATCTATCGTGAAGATGGTAAATGTCTCACAGTGTCCGAAATGGCTGTCGATCTGTTTTCCGCTTGTAGGTAATGCCACTTTCATATTCTTTCTCACTTTCTGGAATGATAATCAGACTTACGCGCTCTTTTGACAAAGCCAGTTTCAACGGGAATCGCAAAGATCAATCATACTGTATCCTTCAACCTCTTCTCCAATGCATGCCTGCATCCATCTTTCAGCTTCTTCAGCGATCTGGAGACTCTGTCCAGCACTTCCTCCCATTCGCCGATATGATGCCACCCCTCATCAGTGAGTCTGTAGAGCCTTCGGGCCGGACCGTTTCCCTCGGTATCCCAGGAGGATGTCACCATTTCCGCCTGCTCCAGACGGTGCAGGATGCGGTAAATAACAGCAGTATCAAGTCCTGCGTGAGTGACAGACATGCTTTCGGCCTCACGGGCTATCAGGTAGCCGTATGACTCACCCAGGCGGGCCAGAGCCAGAAGAACTATCGGCTCTGCAAATCTGTACAGATTCCCCATCTCGCATGAGCAGGCACCTCTGTGTGCTTTTCTGCAGTGACGTCCGTGAGGCATATTTGCTCCTGTATATGCAGGTTGCAACTATTATGGCCCTACTGAACGAATCTGTCAAGAGGGATGGTCCGAGAGAAGGCTATTGACGCAGCTAGAAGCCTGTCACAGCAAGATCTGCTTAGCTGCAGAGAGCTTCCTGCCTGCCTGCAGAGTGATAGAGTTCGGAATTTGCAGGCAGGTCGAAAGCTCTCTATAAATGGCTTTGAATCATACTTCTGTGAGATTGAATGAACTATTGCCTCTATTGAATTTTACTGTCTCTTTCGATAATATGGATTTGTCCTATCCTGCAGAATTCTGAAGGCGACAGCCTCCACCTGACTCTTACGCTCCTGCCCGCACCCTGTTGGTCGGAGCCCTGA
>Ga0302251_1000336_pt1 | contig 48514 bp, 36 predicted proteins | sample AAG_RA_Gln_MG_FD_193534 | JGI IMG/M metagenome (GOLD analysis project Ga0302251, IMG submission 193534) | Enriched activated sludge microbial communities from anaerobic digester in WTTP, New Holstein, Wisconsin, United States - AAG_RA_Gln | ecosystem: Engineered > Bioreactor > Anaerobic >... | reverse complement strand
AATTTGAACCTTAACGGTTCCGGTGGCGTCCTCAACTTTTGGAAGTATTTTCGAGACCTCGGCCTCAACAGCCTTGGAGGGATAGCTCTCAGGCCACACCAGAACCCGTTGACCAATCTCGATCAAACCGACTTTTCGCTCCTCAAGTTCAATCTCGGCGTAGTAGCTTGAAGGATCAATCAACGTCACTAACGTCGTGCCCGCCTGGACGTATTCGCCGGGTTCGCGAAGACGCTCGAGAACCGTGCCGGAAAAGGGTGCGGTGACAGCATATTTCTGGCGCTGATTCTTTGCGGTCTCCAGGGCTTCGAGGGCTTGACTTACACCGGCCGCGGCTTCCGAAACAGAAGCGCCTCCGGAGGCGTAAGCGTTGGCAGAGGCTTTTGCTGAGGCTATTTTTGACAATTGAAGGGTAATCTGATGCTCCAGATCGTCCACAGCCGTTTTAGCCACCGCGCCGCTCTCAAATAAAACCTTGGTATCATCCAGCTGTTTATTCAGCTGTTCAAGGCCCGTTTCAAGCTGTCTGACGGTTTCCTGGGCGGTAGGCAGGGACACCTCGGTGACAGCACGATAGCGCGCCCGTGCAGCGCTTAAAGCCGCCTGACGCTCTTGGACGCTGCGCTCGACGTCACTGCCGTCCAGCGAGAAAAGTGTCTGACCCTCTGCTACGGCATCACCAACATTCAGCGAGAAATTGCTCAAAGTACCCGATACTTCTGATTTGATCTCAATTTTACGGGCTGCCAGGATCTTTCCTGAAGCAGTCACTGTTTGCGTAAAAGGTTGTTCTTCCATCACCCAGTAGTCTGAAAGTGGCTCACTTCGACCGTTCCAAAATACAAATGCAGCTGCGGCGACAGCTATAATGACGCCTGATAGGATCCATTTTTTCATCTTCAACTAGAACACCCCTTGACACTCTATGGTTAATGATAAAAATAGTATAACAAAATCAAAAATGAAATCATAACAATGAATATATTATACCCCAAAATCCTACAAAAATAACTTTACATTCGTCCAATAAAATACTTTTTTGCCGATGGACACCGCTCACCACGACTTACTATTACCTTCTGACTATCATGCATACCCAAAATCTTGTAAAGGTTGACAATAAGTTATCAACGCAATAGAATCTGTGACGCATCATAATAGTTGGGTAGAAATAAATAACTTGACCTTGAATAACTTAAGTTTTCAATAATGTAACCTTCCACTCAAATCACACTACAAGAGGTGAACATCATGACACAGCGCTCCAGCGGTATACTGTTACCGATCGCCTCACTGCCGGGACCTTATGGCATAGGTGACTTTGGAAAATCCGCCTATAATTTCGTCGACTTTCTTGAAGCGGCAGGTCAAAAGAACTGGCAAATTCTGCCCTTAGGCGTCACAAGTTTCGGAGATTCACCCTATCAGTGCCTGTCGGCTTTTGCAGGAAACCCTTATTTTATTGATCTCAAAACCTTTATAGAGCTGGGTTATCTCTCGAAATTCGAGGTTTCCAAAGCGAGCCTGGAAAAAGAGTCGAAACCCATTGATTACGGTCATCTGTTCAAAGCTAAGATGGGGCTTCTGAAAAAGGCTTATAAAAGGGCCAGGATCAATATGGAGGAGACTCTGACAGACTATTTGAAGGAACAAGGAGAGTGGCTTCACCATTTCGCGCTCTATATGGCGATCAAGGATTTTCAGTCCGACAAAGCCTGGTCAGAATGGGACCGGGAATACAGAAACATTGGTTCGCCTGAGGTCCAGGCGTTTGAAGCAGCCTGTCAGGAGGAAATGAAGTTTTGGGTGTTCACTCAATACTTCTTTGAGATGCAGTGGCAGCGCCTGAAGCACTATGCCAATCAAAAGGGTGTCCGCATCATTGGTGACCTGCCCATCTATGTCGCAGAGGACAGTGCCGACGTTTGGGCCAGGCCGGATCATTTCAAACTGGGCAGAGACCATAAGCCCCTGACTGTGGCGGGAGTCCCGCCGGATGCCTTTTCGGACACCGGGCAGCTTTGGGGAAATCCCATCTACAACTGGCAGCAAATGAAGCAGGATGGCTACCGTTGGTGGATCGAGCGAATCCATCACAGCTTCACCAGGTATGACGCGCTCAGAATTGATCATTTCAGGGGCTTTGAAGCCTATTGGGAGGTCGAGTACGGGGCAGAAAGCGCCAACCTGGGCAAGTGGGTGAAAGGACCTGGGATCAGCCTGTTCAAAGCAATTCACAAAGCCTTAGGACCTCTGGACATTTTTGCAGAGGACCTTGGCTATCTTACGCCTGAAGTGAAGCAATTGATTGAAGCGACGGGGTATCCCGGCATGAAGGTCCTGCAGTTCGCCTTTGATCCTGAGGTTGAAAGTTTCTATCTGCCGCATCATATTACGCAGAATACCGTTGTCTACACGGGAACTCATGACAATGAGACCATTACAGGGTGGCTGGACAACATCCCGAAGAAGGAATTTATGAATGTGGTTAATTATCTGAAGCTGAATTATGATGAAGGTCTGAACTGGGGCATGATCCGAGGTGCGTGGAGCTCGACGGCAAACCTTGCCATTGCGCCTATACAGGATTTTTTGGATCTCGATAATTCTGCGAGGATTAATGTACCCTCGACCATCGGCAAAAACTGGACTTGGCGCCTGGAGGAATCCGCGCTGACGCCGGCCTTGGCCGAAAAAATTCGCAGGCTGACACAGCTTTATGGGAGGGATCGGTAGGTTATGGACGATTTGAGAGAACGGACTTACGTCTGGGCGTTAACCACCTTTGGCAAGGATTTTGAGTCGTGTCATCTGAAAGAAAAATACGTCGCGCTGTCCAAGGCGCTGATGGAGGATCTCGTGCCGCGCTGGCGGGCGTCAGAAAAGAAATTTGAGGGGGTTAAGCGTGCCAGCTATCTGTCTGCAGAGTACCTGATGGGACGGGCCCTTGGCAACAATCTGATAAACTTGGGGCAGCGCGAAGAAGTGGCAGCCCAGCTCGGTGCCCTCGGAATTGATCTGAATGCCGTCGAGCAGGCGGAACCGGATGCAGGGCTTGGAAACGGAGGCCTTGGGCGGCTGGCAGCCTGTTTTCTCGACTCGGCGGCGACCCATGGCTATCCTCTGACCGGCTACGGCATCCGCTATGAGTTTGGCATTTTCACGCAGAAGTTTGTGGAGGGCTTTCAGGTCGAAGAGGCGGACAACTGGCTGGAATACGGTGATCCCTGGTCCATTCGCCGCGCAGACGAAGCCGTCACAGTGCTTTTTGCCGATGGTGACGTCAAGGCAATTCCATACGACACGCCCATAGTGGGTTACGGCGGGGAGACGATCAATACACTGCGTCTATGGAAGGCGGAGCCCATAGAGCCCTTCGACTTCGAACAGTTCAACCTGCAGAATTATGACCGGGCGGTGAAAGAGAAAAATCACGCGGAAACCATAACCAAAGTTTTGTATCCCAACGATTCCAATGACAAAGGAAAGCTGCTCAGGCTCAGACAGCAATATTTCTTCGTGTCGGCGTCCCTTCAGGATTTAATGATGAAGCACAGGGCAGTTTACGGAAATTTTGAGCGCTTTGCAGAGCTGAACGCCATTCAGCTGAACGACACCCACCCGGCTGTGGCGATTCCGGAGATGATGCGGCTGTTGACGTCCGTAGAGGGCCTATCGTGGAATAAGGCTTGGAAGATCGTCACGAAGACGTTTGCCTATACCAATCACACTATTTTGGCGGAGGCTCTTGAGACCTGGGATATCAAGCTGTATAAGAAGCTGCTGCCGGGGGTTTACAGGATCATTCTGAAGATCAACGAGCAGCTCCTCAGGGAACTGAAAGAACTTGGTGTACCGCTGGAGGAGGTCTCGAAGTACGAGATTATCCATGACCGAAGGATTCGGATGGCGTTTTTGTCGATTTATGGTTCGTTTTCTGTAAACGGTGTCGCCCAGCTTCACACGGGGCTCTTGATGAAGAGCGAATTGAAGGATTGGTATAAGCTGTATCCGGAGAGGTTCAACAATAAGACCAACGGAATTACACAGAGACGGTGGCTGCTGAAGGCGAATCCGGAGCTTTCGGATTTTATTTCTGAGTTGCTGGGGTCCGACAGGTGGATCACGCATCTTGATGAACTTAGGAAGCTGGAGGCTTTTTCGGATGATCCGGCAGTGCTGGAGCGTTTTTTAGAGATCAAGCAGCTTAAGAAGAACCAACTGGCTGCCTATATTTTGGAGCATGAGGGCGTCGAGATCGATCCACATTCCATTTTTGACATCCAGATCAAGCGGCTGCATGAATACAAGCGACAGCTGCTGAATGCGTTTCAAATTTTGGATTTATATGACAGGCTGAAACAGGACAAGTCTCTGAAGATTGTGCCGCGAACCTTTATCTTTGGCGCCAAGGCAGCCCCGGGTTATGCGAGGGCTAAGGGAATCATCAAGTTTATTCAGGAGGTCAAGGGCCTTGTCAACGGGGATCCGGAAATGGAGGGCAAGCTTAAAGTCGTCTTTGTCGAGAACTATGATGTCTCCTATGGAGAGATGCTCTTCCCGGCGGCGGACGTATCTGAGCAGACTTCAACGGCAGGTAAAGAAGCTTCCGGAACCGGCAATATGAAATTCATGCTGAATGGCGCACCGACACTGGGTACTTACGATGGCGCCAACATAGAAATTGTCGAAGAGGCGGGTGAAGAGAACAACTTCATCTTCGGACTCAGAGTCGAGGAAATCGAACGAATCAAGGCCACTTATAAGCCTGCCGGGGAATTCCGAAAGACCAAGGGCTTGAAGAAAGTGGTGGATTCCCTGGTGGACGGTACTTTCAGTGATGGCGGCACCGGCATATTCAAAGAACTTCATGATGCGCTGCTGGTGGGTGCGAATTGGCATAGACCAGATGTTTACATGATCCTCAAAGACTTTTCGAGTTACAGAGCTGCACAGCAGATGATCAACGACGCCTACCTGGACCGTATAGCCTGGGCAAGGAAGTGCTGGATGAATATAGCCGGGGCCGGAAAGTTTTCGTCAGATCGGACGATTAAGGAGTATGCCGATGACACCTGGCTGGTCAAGCCGCGATGAAAAGCGCGTACATTAAATTTTGCTCAGCCCTGCTCTTGTTCGGTTCAAATGGGATCGTCGCGAGCCAAATTGCACTCACGAGCTATGAGATTGTCCTCTTGAGAACGTTGATTGGCAGTGTGCTTCTGATTTTAATTTTTCTTTTCTCGAAACAAAAAATAAATCTTCTACAATACAAAAAGCAATTCGCTTTTATTGCGGTGTCCGGCATAGCCATGGGCACAAGCTGGATGTTTCTCTACGAAGCCTATCAGCTCATTGGTGTCAGCCTTGCTTCGCTGGCCTACTACTGCGGCCCGGTAATAGTCATGGTGCTGTCTCCGCTTCTCTTCCACGAAAAGCTGACTTGGCCGAAGTTAACAGGTTTTTTAGTGGTCTTGTGCGGCGTTGTTCTTGTCAACGGCGGTGCGATTCAAGAAGGCAAAAACCTCTTGGGTTTCTTCTATGGAGGCATGTCCGCCGTCACGCTTGCCGTCCTGGTCATTTTCAACAAACTGGCTAAACCCATCACTGGCCTTGAGAATTCTGTGGTTCAATTGTTTATCAGTTTTTTGACAGCCGCGGTTTATGTGGGAATCAGGCAGGGCTTAACGATTCAGGTATCAGGAGAAGACTGGATCCCGATACTGCTTCTTGGCGTGCTGAACACAGGTGTGGGCTGTTACCTATACTTTTCCTCCATTGGTCACCTGCCGGTTCAGACTGTGGCGATCTCGGGATATTTGGAGCCACTGTCGGCCGTCGTCTTTTCGTTTTTATTTTTAGGTGAAACCATGCTGCCCGGTCAGATTGCGGGCGCCGCATGTATACTTGGGGGCGCGGTTCTGGGGGAGCGTCGTACAGTTAGGAAAATGGGTGTCAGACACCGAGTTTTAAAGTGAGGGCGAAACCGGGTGTCTGACACCCAGTTTCACCTTCAGACAACGAAAAAAGGATGAAACGGTCAAAATACCGTTTCATCCTTTTTTCCCTTTTTTTTCACTTGACGGATTTATATCACTTAACAAACCGCCGAGCTTCATCAAACTGGGGCGCAATGACCACGGTGCCGCTGCGGTTGATAAATCCAACTTGATCTTTCGACAGGATTCGGGCGAAACCATTTAAGAAGCCCTCCTGGTCGACGTAGCTGAATTTTGGCTGAACCACCATGGCGCCGGATTTGTCAATGATGCCATATTTGCCTCCGGACATGACGAAGGCGAGACCGTCGGCAAACGGATAGGCGTCTTGGTAACTTTGGTTGAAAACCTTGGTACCCGAGGTATTGATATAATGGAAGGCGAAGCCGCTGCTGACGTTTGACTCGACGACGGCCAGCCCTTCAGAAAAGTTGTCAGCCCACAGATAATTTGCAGCCAGGACTACGGCGCCGCTGGTGTTCATGAACCCAATGGAGGTGCCTGAATTGAACCGAATCATACCATCAGTCCCATTGCCGGCGACGAGATATTTAGGGGCGATCACCTTGGTGCCTTCGCGGTTGATATAGCCAATCAGGCCATTCTCCTGGATCGCGGCGATGCCGTTTTTAAAGCTGTTGGCGGCCGTAAAGGTCGGCTGAATGACCATTGTCCCGGTTTTGTCGATATAGCCAATTTTACCGGCAACAACCACGCGGGCAAGTCCTTCTGAGAATACGTCAGCAAAATCATAGGCGGGTTCAATGACCCAGTTGGCGGTTTTATCGATGTAGCCATATTTGCCGCCGTATTTTGCGGGGGCGAGACCATCGGCAAAGCTTCCTGCGTCTTCGTAATTGAATGGAATCATCATAGTGCCGGCTTTGTCAATGAAGCCTACTTTTCCATTCTGGGCCACCGCGGCGAGATTCTCGGAAAAATCCTGGGCCTGACTGTAGAGGAAGCGAATTCCCAGCTTCCCATCCGAGGTCATATAGCCCCATCTGTCGCCAATTCTGACAGCGGCCATAGGCGTATTCGAACGGGCAGCGGCCATTGTTGACGCGAAGGAAGGTGCCACTGTGACACCAAGCTTGTCCCCAAGCCGGTACGGATGCCCCTTGGCAGGTGTTTCGAGGGTATTCATCATGAGCCTGAACAAGTCACCCCTGAGGATGTCCTGTTCCTGGGTTAAGGCCAACCCTTTGAACAATTCCAGTTCTCGGGCGGTGTCGAAGGCGGTCTCCCAAATGAAGTCTTCCGGGGTCGTATAGCCGAGGGCCTTCAGCATAAAGACGCTGGCCTCCTGAACCGTATGGCGCTGTTCGTAGCCAAACCGGCTGCCGCCTATGCCTGACGTCCACTCGCGGTACTGTGCGTAAGCCACATAGGGCTCGCTCCAATGGTTCCTGGCGTCAAGAAACGTGGAAGGGGCCTGCCACGCAGCGGCCTGATTGAATTCGCCCAACATTCTGGCCAGCACGACCATCATTTCCGCCCGGGTCAGATAATCGTTTTCCGCCAGGTCGCCACCGGTTTTGCCTTCAATCAGCCCCATGGCCCGCAGTTCCTGGCCGGCAGTTGGACCTGCGGCATAGCTCCCGGAGATCATGCCGATGGTCGTGATCAGCACAAACACAAACAACATTATTCTGGATGCAATGAAATGTGGTTTTGCTCGCGGTTTTAAAAAGAACATCTTTTCAAACATAATTGAAACCTCCTTGTAGGGAAATGGCTGAATTTTGAGGATATAGTGTCTTTTTACCCACTTTGGCAAGAAAACCTCAAAGGAGAAGTGTGTTACTTTTTTGTGTTTTTGAATATTTTAAGGTATTTGAGGTATAATGTAAGGAGAACACTAGTGTTATGTTACCTTTTGTTTGAAAGGACGTGATGATTTGAAAAGACTTATTGCGATGTTCTTATCGACCGTGCTGATTATGATGATGTCAGCGTTTGCGTTTGCTTATGTGGATGAAGGGGAGTATAAAGTTGTTATTGAGACCCCTGATGATGAGTTAAAGCTTCTTAATGAGAATGATACGTTCTTTGTAACAGGTTTTATCATGGCTAATGATGATGACATCATTGAGTGGATAAAACTAACTATCAATGGGGTCGAGTTAGAAATCGAAAACGACGATTCTGATTTCGATGACATTATTGGAGACTGGGAAAACGAGAAGTTTGCGTTTAAATTTGTCGTTAACCCTGATGATTTCAGTATTCAAGATAATGAGGACGACGATTATAACATTGAGGTAAGTACACGCATAGAACCGGAAGATAATGACCTTAGCGATCAAACAGAAACTGACAGCAAGTCCGTAGAATTTAAATTTGATTATGAAACGGATTATGATCTGCAGTTGACTAAACCCGATGGAGACATTGTCGTTAACAGTTGGTCCAAAGATCAACTGATTAAAGGCTGGATTCAAGCAGATGAAGGCGATATGCTTGAATCACTCGAAATTGAAATAAAAGACTTAAATCTTAATAAGACCAAATGGATTATCCTAATTGATAATGACGAAGCTGATGAGTTTGTGATGATGTCCAATGAAAAATTTATTTTTGAAGAGAAATGGGATCTCACAAATGAAGGGGATTTCAGAATTACACTTCATGCCACTATTAATCCGGATGAAGGTGGTGCTGATCTTCATTTATCTGATAGCTTTGAAGTTGAGGTTACTTTGGATAAGGATGTTGAAGATGACGAAGAAAAAGATATGGACAACTACCCTGCAGCACCTGCAGTCGCCAACAAGATTCTAAGAGAACTCGGCATATCCAACCGTTATATGGGCACCAACCTCATTTCTGAAGTATCTAAAAAAATGGGACCTAACACTGAGTTCAATGGTGTCTTAAAAACTGACGCTGACGTCTATGATGAAATCCGTGACTTCCTGAATGATCGCATCGAGGAATTGGAAGACATGGAAGCACCGCCTGCCCCAGGCAATTCAGCCAACAAAGGCAAGGGAAAGAATAAAGACAACTAATAACTAAACCGCTTCCAACAAAAACCCGCCCCAAGCGCAAGCTTCGGGCGGGTTTTCCATGTCTTAAATAGTCTTATCTCTAGTACTCCGGCGGCAGCGCCATCATCTCTTCATAGGTGAAGACCGGGCCGTCGACGCACATATAGTGGCTGCCGACTTTGCAGTGGCCGCACTTGCCTGCGCCGCAGCGCATGTGGGTTTCAAGGGTGGTCAGGATGTCCGTCGGTTTAATACCCAGGGCAAGGAGGTCCTTGGAGACTTCCTTGATCCGTTTTGGAGACGCACAGACCAGCGCTGTAGTGTTGCTCCAGTCCAGATCCAAGCCCGGAAGCAAGTCGTTGATATAGCCTTGGTGGGCTTTGACCTGATCCGTCGGATCCTTGAGGGCGTAATGCACTTCGACGCCCTCGAGCTCCGACCAAAGCTTCAGCTCATCCTTGTAAATGACCTTGTCATATTGCAGCGCGCTGGCCATGATAACCACCTTGCCAAAGTCCTGAAGGTTGTCCACGACCTGGACCAGAATAGTCCTGAGCGGCGCCATGGCTACACCGGATCCGATAAAGACCAGGTTGCGCCCTTTGAGCGGTTCGTACGGGAACGGTCTGCCGTAAGGGCCCCGGAGCCCTACTTTGTCGCCGACTTTTAAATTGTAAAGGATGTTGGAAACGGTCCCCACGTTTTTGAAGCAGAAGTCGAACTCGTCGCTTTCCTCAGGGCCGAACGGAATGGAGATTGGTACCTCGCCCTCGCCAAAGACGGTAATTTGGAAGAACTGGCCGTTCAGCTTAAAGTTTTTATGCAGCGCCGGATCGTCATATTTGACATAGATCCGCTTGATCTCCGGAGTCTCCAGCTCGATCTTGGTAATGGTCGCCACATCCGGCGTGAAAAGGCCGTTTCGCACGTTGATTTCGCGGTCGAAGATCTCGTGGCGCATCGCAGTAATTTGGTGAATTGCAGGGGGCTCCGGATTTTCCTTCGCTTCCTTTTGTATTGAGTGGATAATGTCTATGATGCTGATGTAGGTAGGGCAGACATCTGTGCACCGACCACAACCCGAACAGCCCTTGTATCCGAAGCGCTCCTCGATATACTTCAGCTTGTCGTAGACCCTGTACCGGGTTCTGGACAAAGCATTGCGGGGATTGTGGAACTCCGCGTTGCGGGTGAAGTGGTCGCTCTGACAGGAATCCCAGTAGCGGACACGCATGCCGTGATCCTTGTCCCGGTTTTCCTCGACGACGTTGAAGCAGGTGCAGGTCGGGCAGACGTTGGTGCAGCCGGTACAGCCTATGCAGGCGTTGGCCTCGTCCAGCCAGAAGTCCGCGTTGAAGGTCCTGGCCATATCCTCGTGGATGTTGGTCAGATCCATTTTCAGCGGGAAGCTGTCCGCTACTTTCTGCCTGAGCTGTTCCTTCATGGACAGGAGGGTCGCAGGAGAGACGTCCCCTGCAAACTCATCAGACACCGGTATGAAGAAGTCCGCTGCGGCCTCGATCAGCTGCTGTCCTTTTGCAGTGGCAGACTCTGCCAGGTAAAAGCCTTCCAGTTCTGTGAAGGCAAGATCGTGGCCCATGGTCGAGAAAACCCCTGTCCCCACCGACGTACAGAAGCAGTGCGGGCCGGCCTTCAAGCAGTTCACAGCGACAATATAGACTTTGTCGCGTCGCGATAAGTAGTTGGTATCCTCAAATTCTTTCAAATAGAAGTGGTCGGTATACCCGACGCCGTAGGTATCACACGCCCGGACACCGTAAAGGATTCTTTCGCCTGCGTGCTGGTTCGACAGGTTCTCCACTTTGACCTCGGTACCTTCCCGATCCCAGCGGAACAGGGCTTCCTTCTGCTCGAACATCATCTCCTTGACGGGCAGAGTGAGGTTGATGTAGGCTTCGGTGCGGGGGAAGTCGACCATCGGCAAAAGGGAAATGTCTTTGCCTTTGCCGGAAGGGACGTAAACGGGGATGGTCTGATTCCAGCGGCCCAGGACGAGGTCGAGCTTTGATTTTTCCAGTTGATAGAGCAGCGGGGTCTTCATTTTTCCACCTCGATTCTGACGGCTGTGACCTTGAGCTCAGGGATCTTGATCAACGGATCCAAATGCTGGCCGGTCAGTCGGTTGACGGGGGATTCGGCAAAGTGAAACGGAATAAAGATGGTCTTTTCGTTGATGCGATCCGTGATTGCGGCCATGGCAGTGATGCTGCCCCGGGCGGACGTGACGCGGACCATCTGGTGCTCTTTGATGCCAAGTGCTTCGGCGTCCTTGACATTGATCTCCACGAAGCCGTGTGGGTATTCACGGTGAAGGGTCCAGACCTTGCGGGTCATGGTGCCGGTGTGATACTGGTGGGTGACGCGGCCGGTGGTCATGATGAACGGGAATTCTTCGCTGGTGAGCTCGCCTTCGCGCTCAAAATTGTTGATGGTGAAGAGGCCTTTTCCGCCCTGGCGCCGGAACTGACCGACGTGCAGAATTGGAGTGCCCGGGTGAGTTTTGTCCGGACACGGCCACTGGATGCCGACCTCCTGGATGCGCTCGTGAGTGATGCCGGCATAGGTTGGGACGAGGAGGTTGATTTCGTCCATGATCTCGGAGGTGGATTTATAGTCGACGTCCAGGCCCATGCGCTGCATGAGCTCGTTAAGGATGATCCAGTCGGGCTTGGAGTTGCCCACGGGCTCGATAACTTTGCGAATGAGCTGAACCCGTCGCTCGGTATTGGTGTACGTGCCGTCCTTTTCGAGCCAGCTGGAGGCCGGCAAGACGACGTCCGCGTATTCGGCGGTTTCCGTCAGGAAGAGGTCCTGGACTACCAGGAAAGGCAGTTTCTTGAGGGCGTGAATGGTGTGGTTCTGGTCCGGGTCGGACAGAACAGGATTCTCGCCGACTATGTACATGGCTTTCATCTTGCCTTCGTCGATCAGGTCGAACATTTCCGACATGACTTTGCCGCGCAGGCAGGAAAAGTCGCCCCAGGCTTTGGAGAAACGTTCCCAGGTGGTAGGCCATTCCGGACGCTGGTAACCCGGCAGATAATCCGGCAGCGTCGCCATGTCGCCGGAGCCCTGGACGTTGTTTTGTCCTCTGAGAGGATTAATGCCAGTGGACGGCCGGCCTACGTGGCCTGTCAGCATGGCCAGATTGGCCAGGGCACAGATGCTGCGGGTGGCGGTCACGTGCTGGGTGACCCCCATGGTGTAGAGAATCATAGCCTTGTCGCTAGTGGCGTAGGTCCGGGCGAAGTCGCGGATGGTTTCTGCAGGAACCTTGGTGATGGGCTCTGCCCATTCCGGCGTGCAGTCCGCGACGGAGGCCTTCATGATGTCGTAGCTGTTGGTGCGCTCATCAATAAATTTTTGATCCTGAAGCCCCTCTTCGATGATGACGTGGATCATAGCATTGATCATAGCCAGGTTGGTGCCTGGTTCGATCGGCGCGTAGCCATGGGCGAAGTCGGTGAGCCGGATGCGTCTTGGATCCGCAACGTAGAGCTTGGCGCCTTTGTCGAGAGCTTCAAAAATGCGGGTGGCAACGAGGGGGTGCTGCTCCGTGGTGTTGGAGCCAATGACGAAGATCAAGTCCGCGTCTCCGATTTCCTCAATGGTGTTGGTCATTGCGCCGCTGCCAAAAGAGATAGCCAGACTGGCTACCGTCGGGCTGTGTCAGAGGCGGGCGCAGTGGTCAATACTGCTGGTTCTCAGGGCTTTTCTGGCGAACTTGGCCATGAGGAAATTCTCCTCGTTGGTGCAGCGGGCAGAGGAAAGCATGCCGATGGTCTCGGTATTATCACCGCCGGTCATGGCCGCTCTGAAGCCTGCAACAACTCTGTCATAGGCATCTTCCCAAGTGGTTTCACGGAAGCTGCCGTCATCATTTCTTATAAGGGGATTGACCAGCCGTCTTGAATCGCGTACGAAGCCAAAGCCATGCCAGCCCTTTGAGCAAAGTTTGCCCTGGCTCACCACGTGATTGTAGCTTGGCGTTATGCCGAGAAGGGTGCCATCATCCGCCACATTGACGTAGATGCCGCAGCCGCACCCACAGTAGCCGCAGGTGGTTTCCAATCGTTTCATCCTTCTGCCTCCTTGCCTGAGTGGAGTTCTGTGATCAATAAAAAGACATCATCTTATGAATACCCTTGTTCCATGTGGCAAAACGGGAATGTTGGTCTCTGGCCCTAAAATTAATTGAGTGTCAGACACCGGATTAAATTGAGTGTCAGACACCGAACTCAGTTTGGTGTCTGACACCAAGTTCGAATTAGTGACAGAGCAACTTGAATCCATTGAAAATTGACGTAATATGAAAAAAAGGAAATTGGCGTTTGGCGCCAATTTCCTTCCGGGGACCTTTGGATTACTTAAACAAAAACAGCCCTGTTCTTCATCTTTAATGCATACATCTTTTCATCCGCCGCGTGGATGACCTCATCCATGAGCTCCACTTTGGTTAAATTCTCAATGCCGTAGGAAATGGAAAGCGGGAAATCGAATGGTTGGTCCGCTCCCAGGGCATGATTGATCCTGGTGAAAATGTGGTCCGCTTCACTCTCCGAACACGAGGTCAAAATCACGAGGAATTCGTCACCGCCGTAGCGGATGATGACATCCTCCGAACGCAGCATGCGGCCCATGGTGTCTGCCACGTATTTCAGGGCAAGATCACCGGTCTTATGTCCGAAATTGTCGTTGATCACCTTGAGATCGTTGACGTCCACCATGGCAAGAACGAAGTGCGTCAACTCGAGCAGGCTGAGCGGCGCATTCGAAACCTTCCACTCCTCCAGATAACGTCTGGAAAACGTGCCCGTCAATTGATCGCGGTTCGCTATATCCATGTACTTTTCCTTTGATTTTTCAGCATGAGCCATCAAATGCCGAACGTGGTACACAATAAACCGGTTGCTGAGAAACAGCACAACCCCAACTGCCAGGGCAAAACCCAAAAGGTTCATCAGAATGATATCTTCCACGCGTTCGTAGAGAATCTCGTTCGATGTGGACACGTGCAGCGCTTGGTTCGTGCCGTTAATGGGAAGAACGAAGCCTGTATACCAGCCATTGTCATAAAGTGTGACGCCGCCGGCTTCCTTCAGCTTGGCCTCTGCGTCAAAAAGTGAATTCTGCTGTGACAGGTCAACAAAAGAAAATGTCATGTTATTTCGGTTCAGCGGTTCAGCCAATGCGGTGAGATCGTACATAATCAAATCGTAACCATAGATCATTCCACTTGTCATCAGCGGTACCGCAACAAACAGCCCTGGCGTTTCACGTCCTGTCAAAAAAATCGTCTGAACATGGTTTGAATCGAAGTCGTTTCTTTGACTTAAAAGGGCAGGAAGATATTCGCTGCCGATGGTCGCGTTCACGCTCCCAAACAGCAGCCTGGCGGCGGCGATTAAATGAGGCTGTTGTGAGGCTTCGTACAAGAAACCATCGGCGCTGATCTTTTTGAGCTCGTCCATGGTCAGCTTGCCGTTCAAATAGTCATCAAGAGTCGTGTGCTCAACCAAAGCGTGGGAAAAACTGCCGGCACTTTCATGACTTCGCAAAATGAATTGATCCACAGTGCTTACCGACGCCTTGGAGATCAGAACATAATTCTCCAAGGTTATTTTTTCAAGGGCCGACCTGTAGGGCTGAAACAGGGTGACGTAAGTTATCAGGACAATCAGGACCAAGAGCATCCATGTCCACGCTTTGAATCGTCGAATGAAAGGGCTTGACTTTATCATAGGCGAATGTCTCCAATTCGGGATTTAATTCATGCAGCATCTTCAACAACCAGGATACAGAATTATTGTGTATTTTCTGTGAAGACAGTCATTTCCAAAAGATTATTTTGAGACTTTATAAAACGTTCGGCCTCAGCCGCGGGCAATGGTCTGCAGAAATAATAGCCTTGGGCCAGATCGCAGCCCTGCTTCAGCAGATACTGAAGCTGCGACTCTGTTTCGACGCCTTCCGCCAGAACCCTGAGTCCCAGTCGGTGTGAGAGGTCAATGATGGCGCTGAGCAAATGAAGTTCATCCGTTTCCTCTGTGATCTGGCTGATAAATTCTCGATCGATTTTTACAGTGTCAATAGGGAGCTTGTTCAAATAGGTCAAAGAGGAATAACCGGAACCGAAGTCATCAAGGGCTATGGAAAATCCGATCTCCTTCAACTGATCCAAGATCTTGAGGCTTTTGTCCATATCTTCAATAATTGCGGTCTCCGTGATTTCCAGATCAAATTCTTCCGGTCTGATATGGTAAAATTTCATGTAATGATCCAGGGTCTGAACGATTAGGTTGTGGGTCAGGCATTTTCCTGAGAGGTTGATGGACATGGTGAGAGCGTTAAAGCCAAGTTGGCCCCAGTCGTACTTTTGCTTTGCTGCCGTTTTGATGACCCACTCACTGATGCTGTTTATATAGCCATGCTGCTCGGAAAAAGGAATAAAACTCATAGGGGAGACTGGGCGGCCTTCAGCGTCATTTAGACGGATTAGAGCCTCCACACCTGAGACCGTCATGGTGCTCAATTCGATAATTGGCTGATAGGCCAGCGAAAACTGATTCTGTTCGAGCGCTGTACGAAGGAGACTGCTCATATGAATGGCGTTCAGAATTTTGTTGCGCATCTCATCTTTAAAGAGGACGCATTTGCCTCGGGCGTGTTCTTTGGCGTGGAACAAAGCGGTATCGGCATTGATTTCCAGAATATTCAAGTCGCAGCCATGGGTCGGATAAATCGCCATGCCCATGGTTACAGAAACAAAGAATTCCTGTTCGTGACAGGTCCATTTGAATTTCAGAAGTTCGGCTGCCTGGTGCATTCTCTCTGCCATAGCGGTTGTATCGTCCTCAGATACCAGCATGACGGCAAATTCATCTCCGCCTATACGTGAGACCAGATCGGGCTCGTGAAACATGCCCCTAAGTTTCTCGGCAAAGAGCTGAAGCAGCTGATCGCCTGCTTCTACGCCAACGCTGTCGTTGATATGTTTAAAATCCACCAAATCCATGTAGACTATGGCGATCTGTTTATGTTGATTCACAGCGTCATCCAGATGCTGCTGGACCTGAAGCCGGAAGAAACTGCGATTGGGAAGGCGAGTCAATGAGTCGTGATAGGCCATCTCGTGAAGCTGATCCAGCATGATGCGATTTTCCGTATCATCCACACCAACGCTGAGCAGGTACTTCAGTTCGCCCTGCTGATCCCTGATCAAACTGCTGTACCACAATATGTCAGCGCGTCTGCCACTTTTGCACATAATGGTGACATCGCTGTGCTCGGTTTTCTCACCGCTTAGGATGTCTTTCATGAGGAAGGCATTTTGCTCGAGATCCTCTGTGGGCCTGAGGAGATCCAGGACATGGCGGCCGATGGCTTCTTCTTCATTGTAGCCGGTGATCAGTGCTGCCATAGGATTGAATCGGACAATGCTGCCTTTTGGATCAGTCATCAGGATCATGACCGGCGCTCTGAGCAGGATACTCTCCAGCAACTCTTTCTCCTGATGCATGGCATCGCTCATCAGAACGCTTTCCGTGATGTCTGTGTGGGAGCCGGCAATTTTTTTGGCTTTTCCCGTTTCATCTCTGAAGGCGACCGCGCGGCTGTGGATCCATCTGGTTTCTCCAGTATCTGAACAGACTCGGTAAGTATTTTCGTATAAATTGTTGGCGCTGCTGATGAAGTTCAGAAGCGCATTTTGTGTGGCGTCACGGTCCTCGGGATGCAGCAGCGCAATCCAGTCATCAACATTGTTGGTCAGCGGTTGATCAGACAAATGATATTGGGGCTTTGAGAGAATTGAGGAATGATATTGATTGGATTCGAGATCCCATTCCCACAAGGCGTCGTTTGAGCCTTCCAGAGTGAGTTGATACCGCTGATCGCTGTTTTCCAGAGCGGTTTTTTGATGCGCCAGGACCTCGTGCTGTCGCTCCAGGATGGTGGTGATTTCCTCCAGCTGTTGGTCGTAGGCAGTCAGAAGTTTTGTCTCGTCGTATATATGGGTAATTGCATTCGAGAACAATTTTATTCTCTTAAGAATTATCGCGTAGAAAACGCCGCCTGAGACGATAACATAGAGCCACCCTTTATAAAGTTGAAAGTCTTTAAGTTGTTCTGCGTCTTTTATGACAAGGGAAAGCATATAATCTGAAAACAGAATCCAAACTATACCCACGCCTAAATATTTTAAAATTATGTCCAAGGTTTCTTTGATGGGGTTAAGGTTTTTACGCGCCGCGATCATTTCCTCGCTTCGCGCTTCAATCTCACAAATACGATTTTTCAACCAATCGATTTTATTGGCAAGCATAGCTTCAACTCCGGTTTCTCAGGATGGGACCACCCACATTGGGTGGATGGTCCGGTCGAAGGAAGTCTGCAACAGTTCGTTTATGGTACAAAGTAACAATGATTACAGATAGTAATATTTTATTGCAAAAAAATTTTAAGCGCAACAAAATATTCGACAATTATCGAGACCATAATGAACAAATATCCAGAATTGTTTTGAATTATTCATAAGTGGGCGTGTCTGCCGGTCACTTTGTTTTTTCCTTATTAATTGAGATGTTGTCATGTTCAGTTTAATGCATGTTGTGGACCGGCCGGGGTATAGAAAAGAATGTTTTCTGAGCGATTTACAGACACACCCAGAAAGGAAAATAATCATGTCATCACACAACGACAGTCCAAGGGCGTGGGTCCGGGAGACAGCCATCTTTTTGACCAGCCAGATGTTTACGTTGTTCGGTTCTTCGCTTGTGCAATACGCGATTCTGTGGTACATCACCCTGGAGACCAAGTCGGGCTTGATGGTTACCATCTCTGCCATCAGCGGTTTTTTGCCAGCTTTCATTCTGTCGCCGTTTGCAGGCGTTTGGGCGGATCGGTATGATCGAAAGAAACTGATCATCCTGTCAGACATAGGGATTGCGGCTGCGACGCTGGTGCTGGCCATTTTCCTGATGGCTGGATTTGAGGCGCTTTGGCTCATGTTTGTCCTGTCCGCAGTGCGTTCGGTGGGCAGTGGGATTCAGACACCGGCGGTCAACGCGCTGCTGCCTCAGCTGGTGCCCCAGGATAAACTGACAAGAGTTAATGGTATCAACTACAGTTTGCAGTCGGGATTAATGCTGATTGCGCCGGTGGCGAGCGGCGCGCTCATGAGCATGACCAGTCTGCAGAATCTTCTTTTTATAGATATAGTCACGGCGGTTGTGGCCGTCGCGATTCTCGTTCTCTTTCTCCGCGTGAAGCCCCACGAAAAAGCGCTGCAAAAACAGGAGGCGGGATATTTTGAGGATTTGAAGCTGGGGTTCTCGTATATTCACCAGCACCGATTTATTCTTCACTTTTTCGTGTTTTACGCTATCATCATGTTTCTGATTGCGCCGTCTGCTTTTTTGACACCTCTTCAGGTCACACGGACTTTTAGCGGCACTTACTGGCATCTGACAGTTATTGAGGTGGTGTTCTTTGTGGGCATGCTCGCTGGCGGCGGGGTCATGGCAGCCTGGGGCGGGATGAAGAACAGAATTCATACGATTGCTTTGTCCGGCGGCGTCATTGGATTTGGAACACTTGCTTTAGGCTTGGTGCCGACCTTTTGGGGGTATGCTCTGTTTCTCGCTCTCATAGGTATTTCAATCCCTGCGTACAATACCCCGTCCATGGTCTTGATCCAGGAAACGGTAGACGAAAATTACATGGGGAGAGTCTTTGGTGTCATGAGCATGCTGTCCAGCGCTATGATGCCTCTGGGTATGATGTTTTTTGGACCGGTCTCTGACAGGATTGCGATAGAATGGATCATGATAGTAACAGGCGCTCTGGTTGTACTGCTAAGCGGCGGAATGATTCTGGACCGTGTTTTGGTGGCGGCGGGTAAACAGAAGGTGCCTGTGGCAACGAGTCCCGATGAATTTGCAGAAGTGGAGGCGGAGTCGCAAGCTAAGGAGTCTGAGTAAGAAGCCCATTAAAGTCTGTACTTTAGCAGAAATGGGATGCTAGGATTGCTTTAGCCGTGAGAGACAGGCGTGAGTTTGGTGCTGAGATTCAGGGTCTTCCTTGACACTGAGGCTTATGAGGTGATAAACTTTGTGACGGCTATTGACTAGCCCTTAAACTCACCGGAAAGGAAGTGTCATCACCATGGCTTTGCCAAACTGTCCAAAATGCAGCTCAGAATATACCTACGAAAGTGATCAAATGATGATATGCCCGGAATGTGGCCACGAATGGAGTATGAATGCCTCAGCTGATGAGGAAGTAAATGAGGTTCTCGAAGTGCGGGATGCCAATGGCAATTTGTTAACCGATGGCGATACCGTCTCTGTTATCAAGGATCTGAAGGTGAAAGGCAGCTCGTCTGTGCTCAAGATGGGCACTAAAGTCAAGAATATCCGCCTGGTGGAAGGCGATCACAATATCGACTGCAAAATTGATGGCTTCGGCGCCATGAATCTCAAGTCGGAGTATGTGAAGAAGATTTAGAAGAGTGATACTCGGTGTCAGACACCGAGTTTCTTTGCGAAGGGGTGTCGTTTTGTGAAAAGTCTTAGAGAGATCTCGCCTGGAGTGCTGTTATGCTTCATTATTGCCATTCCTGCGTGGTTCCTTGGCAATGCAGTTCCGGTGGTGGGGAGCCCGGTGTTTGGAATTCTTGCCGGAATGATGCTGTCACTGTTTTTTCCTCATCTGACCGGGCTGAATTGGAAGTCGGGAGGATTTGAAAAAGGCATTAAAATGACCTCCAAGAAGCTGCTGCAGCTGTCGATTATTCTGCTGGGCTTCGGCATGAATTTATTTCATGTCTTTAAAGTCGGCAGCCAGTCCGTATTGGTGATTCTGGTGACCTTATCAGCGTCATTTGTGACAGCCTATCTGGTGGGAAAATCCTTGAGCCTGGACGCGAAAGTGACAACACTGATTGGCATGGGAACATCCATTTGTGGAGGTTCTGCGATTGCAGCGACAGCACCGGTGATCGAGGCGAGTGACGAAGAGGTCGCCCATGCGATCTCAACCATATTTTTGTTTAACGTCTTAGCGGTGTTCATTTTTCCAGCTTTCGGTCGATTTTTGGGTCTCAGTGATATGGGCTTTGGCATGTGGGCAGGCACTGCCATCAATGACACGTCATCCGTCGTTGCGGCGGGTACGGCTTGGAGCAGCGCGGCTGGCAATGATACTGCTTTGGCATTTGCTACGATTGTTAAGCTGACCCGTACTTTGATGATTGTGCCCATCACTTTAGTCCTTGCCATTTACACTGCCCGAAAGAAAGCACTATTGGCAGGCATGGATGAGAGGAAAAATGAGTTCGCTGATACCGAAAATTTCAATTTTATAAAGGTGTTTCCGTGGTTTGTCATTGGTTTTTTGGCAGCAGCTGTAGTGAATACAGTTTTTGAGCTTGGAGAATTTTCAACGCTATTGGTAACCTTTGGGAAATTTTTGATTGTTATGGCTATGGCAGCCATTGGACTTAATACGAAGATCAAGAAGCTTCTGACTCAGGGACTGAAGCCTGTAATCCTGGGGATTTGCTGCTGGATTGCGGTTGCGGGGGCTTCATTATTGGTCCAGAGTGCCATACGAATGTGGTAATGGTTGGTAGTGGTGGTGGGTTGGGGAACCATCGGCTGCAGTTTTTAATTTTTGGGTCTTAGAATTTTAAAAATGGCAAAGTTGTGCCATCCTGTGGTATGATAGGGCTGAAACGTCACTGTGACGGATTTTGATTGCGGCTTGAACTTTAGGCAGCGCAAATAAACATGGGGTGGGCAAATGAAAACAGTAAAAAGCGAAAGTTCGGTCAGAACGCTTTCCAGAGCATTATCAATTTTAAAAGCTTTTACATGGGAAGCGCGGGAGATGAATTTGACGGAAATCTCCGAAAAAATTTCACTGGCGAAGTCGACGACGCTGCGGCTGCTCACGGCGCTGGAAGAAGAAGGGTTCATCTATAAGAATCCCAAGACCAACCATTATAAATTGGGGTTCGATCTCTATTATCTCGGACTGATTGCCAAGGAAAGCATGGATATACGAAGCGTCAGCCGGCCACACATGGAGAACATCACGCACCAGACGAGAGAGACCACCAACCTTTATCTGCTCGACTATCATGACCGCGTTTGCTTTGAGCAGGTCGAGAGCCCCATGGCCATCAAGCGGACTGTGCGTATTGGCGAGCGATTCCCAATTTGGGCGGGTGCGACAGGACGCTCGATTCTGGCTTTTATGGATCGTTCCGTCTGGGTGGAAATGACAAAGGAACTCGTGAAACTGACAGAATATACGGTTGCTGAACCGGAGGAGTTCATACAGGAGCTTGAAAGGATCAGGCAGCAGGGCTACGCGGTAAGCGTTGGCGAAAAGGATTACGAAGTCGGATGCGTAGCGGCGCCTATTTTTGACTCAACACAAAAGGTCATTGGCTGCCTGTCCGTGTCAGGACCAAAATTTAGATTTCCGGAAGATACGGATTTGTTTGCAAAGCTGATCACAGACGCGGCAGATAAGATTTCAAGGAAATTAGGGTATCATACAAGGTCGAATGGACAAATTGAGTAGCGTTAAACGATTAGAGTTAAGCTAGCAAATGTAAAAACGGCTCCAAGCAAGAGAGGAAAAGCTCTCCTTTGCTTGGAGCCATTTTTGCTTTATTAGGGTGTAACCCTCAAACCTAACTATAATCTCACCGTGTATTTGATTCTATTGCTATACTTTTGTGCAGTCAAAAGTCCCAGTCCTACAATTTTTTCGCCAGTGACTATTTTTTCCCAAACAAACGCCCCACAATTTTAGCCAGTACAGACTTTTCCTTTGGCGGACTGGAAACAGCCTGAGGTTTTGGTGTGACCGGCGCGCTCGGTGCTGCAGCAGGGCTGGCACTTTTCGCTTTTGGCTCTTGATGATGAGGATGATACTGGTTTGGATTGCCTTGGCGGCTGGACCCTGCGTAAGGCTTTTTCTTTGGTTGAGAGCTCTCTTGCGGTGTTTTTCTTTGAGTTTCGAAACTTGGCTCGCGGGTTTCGTAGCGGAAGCCGGTTTCGCGACTATCAGAAGGCCTGCTCTTTTTAGGCTCTGGCTTTTTCTCGCTTTGTGGTCTGGTCTTTCCTTGAGTCGGCCGCTCTGCGCCGGAACGTCTTGGTGGACGGCCGCTTCTGGCTTTTGCAGTTGGATCCGCCGGAGGAGAGAATGGTACCGATTTCGTCTTTTTCCAAATCGCAGCCGCATCCTTTTGTGCGTTCACTTCAGCGTCTGTGGGGAGATCCGCCTCGGAGATCATGGCATTAATGTGCTCTTCGATTTCATACAGGGTCATCACATCCTCCCCTGTAACCAGGGAAATGGCGCGACCGGTGTTGCCGGCTCTGCCTGTCCGACCGATCCTGTGAACATAACTGTCTTTGTCCTCTGGGACATCATAGTTGATGACCAAAGAGAGGTCATCTATGTGAATGCCGCGGGCCGCAACGTCCGTAGCGACCAAAAGGTGGAAATCGCTCTTCTTAAATTTTTCTATGGTGGATTGCCGTTTGCTCTGTGGGATTTCGCCGTGGAGGGCCATGGACGCATAGCCTTGACGCTGGAGAAAGCTTTGAACCTGATCCACCGCATGGCGTGTATTGCAGAAGATCATGCAGCTGTCGGGTCTGTTCATCAAGAGAAGCCGGTCCAGCTGTGTGCGTTTTTCATTGCGCTCTACGCGATAGTAGGATTGCTCGATCAAATCAACCGTTTTGGTTTCGGATTCGATCTCAATAGTCGTCGGAGACTTCATATAAGCTTTGCACATGCGGCGCACTTCTTCCGGCATTGTCGCGGAGAAGAGAAGCGTGACACGATCCTTAGGCAGTTTTTTGATAATCCGAACCACCTGATCAATAAAGCCCATGTCCAGCATGCGATCCGCTTCGTCAATAACGAGGAACTTAACTTTGTCCAGCTTGAGCTGACCTCTTTGAATATGATCATAAACCCGGCCCGGCGTACCTGTGACAATCTCCGGAAACTTGCTGAGGGCTTTGATCTCAACATTGATGTTATGTTGGCCATAGATTGCGGTCGTCTTGTGGCTGAGGTGTTTTGCCATTTGCATGATGTCGTGGTCCACCTGGATGGCCAGCTCACGGGTAGGGGTGAGAATCAGCGCTTGTGTGGCACTTATGTCAGGCGTGGTTAACTGTAAAATAGGCATGCCAAAAGCAGCGGTTTTGCCGCTGCCGGTTTTTGAAATGATAATCAAATCCTCATTGTTGAGAATTTTCGGGACCGCCTTGATTTGAACTTCGGTAGGGGTCTCAAAGCCTATCTCATCTATAGCGGTGAGAATGGGGGCATCAATGCCAAGATCTTTAAACTGCGTCATGCTGGGAACCTCATTTCCGTTAATTTGTTGTCTTATTATAACACGCTTCAGCGAAATGTCCTATTTCAAGCCTTGGGAGCAGCTTCAATCATGTCCGTAAGGCCTGTCCATTCCTCCAGCAGCGCATGATGGTGATCCTTAAGTGCTGCAAGCTCTGAACTGAGCATTGTCAGCTTCTCAAAATCACTGGAGTGTGCTTTCAGCGCTTCCTCAATAAGAATCAGTTCATCTTCCACTGTCGCAATTTCAGCTTCAACCTGCTTAAGCCGCAGCTTTTCTTTTTGATAAGTTTTTGGACGTTCCTTTCGATTTTGGTTCGAGACCCCGGTGGTTTTCTCGGAAGCTTCTCCGCTCTTTTCAGGCACGGTGTTCGCTGTGAGCTGACTAAATCGGGACCTTGAGAGTAAATAATCCTCATAGCCGCCGTCAATCCGCTCCAGTGTCTGATCGTGCAGCCAGACCATACCGGTGGCAATCATTTCGATCAGGTAGCGATCATGGGAGATCATCAGCAAAGTGCCTTTATAATTCGCCAGCATGGCTTCCAGCTGCTCCCGTGAAGGGATATCCATGTGATTGGTCGGTTCGTCGAGGAGCAGCAGTGTCGACTGGGATTTCGAGATTTGAATGAGCTTCAGCCGGCTGCGCTCGCCCCCGGAAAGGGTTGAAAGCCGTCTGAAAACCTCTTGATCCCGGAACCCGTAATGGGCCAACAGATTTCTGGCCTCACCGCTGCTGAGAGAAAGCGTTTGAATGCACCAGTCGTGCAGACTGAGGTCCGCATTCTCAAACTCAATATCTTGAGGGATGTAGCCGATGGTCGCAGATGCTCCAACCCGGACCAAACCGCCAAGGGGCTCGCATTGTCCCAGAATTGCTTTGAAGAGCGTCGTTTTGCCGGCACCATTTTTACCGATCAGGCAAAGGCGTTCGGCGCGAAAAAGATTTAAGTTGCCATGTTCGAGCAAAATCATGCCAGGGTATCCCAGCTTCAGATTCTCAATGGTGATCAGTTGCTTGGATGACTTTGAGGTGCTGTCCAGGCTGAGATTATAGTTCAGCTGGCCGTGATCCGGTGGAAGGACTTTATCCATTTTGTCGAGGCGCGCTTTGAACTGGTTGGCTTTCTTGAAGAATTTTTCATTATCGCCCATAGTGCCCCACAATTCAAAACGCTGGATGGCTGCTTCAATAGCTTTAATTTTCTTTTGCTGGAGCAGATACTGCTGAAGTTGAAGCTCATTTTGTTTTTCCTTCTCAATGGCATACCAGGAATAGTTGCCTTCATAGTGGCTGACAAAACCCTGATCAAGCTCCAGGATGGACTGGGCGACCAGATCCAGGAAATAGCGGTCATGAGAGATCATGATAACAGTGCCGTCGTAAAGGTTCAAATAGCGCTCAAGCCACTCCAGCATATCACTGTCCAGGTGGTTGGTGGGTTCGTCAAGAAGCAGGACGTCCGGCGCCTTGAGAAGTAAGCGTGCAAATAAGGTTCTTGTCTTTTCGCCTCCGGAAAGAGACTCAAAAGGCTGATTAAGCAATGGGACCAACTTCAAGGCCTGGCAGATCTCATTCAGTTTGACTTCTGTTGTATAGCCGCCCAGTGCTTCAAAAAGCGTCAGCTTTTCTCCATAACTTTTAAGCAATGAAGTGTTCTGAGGATCCTCAGACATTCTGTGCTCAAGTTCGGAGAGGGTCGCTCTCAGGTCATGAAGTTCCGAGAAGCCTTCATCCAATAAGTTTTTGACGGTTTGTCCCGGTCTGTGGTCAGGCAGCTGTTCGAGAAATCCGAGGCGAAGCCCTTTGCGAAGCGTCACTTGACCTGAGTCCGGAAGCTCATCCTTCATCATGAGCTTGAAAAGTGTCGTTTTTCCCGCGCCGTTGCGGCCAATCAAGCCAATCTTGGAACCGGAGACGACGTCAAAAGAGACAGATTCAAGGATAGGTTTCTGATAATAGGTTTTTTTAACTTGAAAGAATGAAATGTCTATCATACTGTGGGAGCCCCTTTCGGAGTTGGGTGGATTAGACTCAATTAATTTTGAGGGTATGAATTTAGAGAGAATAAATTCTGTGAAGCTTGATCGCCAGTGACAGTTGTTCGTAGAAACTGCCTTCTGCCTGTTCCATGTGGAGAAGGCTTTTTATTTTTCCTATTCTGTAGCGGATGGTATTTTTGTGCATATATAATGCTTCTGCCGTTTCCAGGATTTTGCCGTCCTGTTCCACAAAGGTTTGGGCGGTATCAAAAAGCTGAGTATTGTATTTTTCATCATAGTCTTTAATGGGTTGAAGGATGCGGTCATGAAATTGTCGCATCCAAAGCTCCTGATGATAGGGCATCAGAATACTGTAAATGCCAATGTCGCTGAATGTACAGACGCTCTCTCCTTTGAGCCCGCTGGTCTTTTGAGCATATAAGCTCTCATTGACAGCGCGTCCCAAATCACTGAGGTCAAAGTGGGCACCGCTTATGCCAACCTCGCAGTGATCAGACAGAATTCCCAACTTTGAAAAAAATTGTAGAGACAAGGCTTTCAGTTTGTTCTCCTCAAGTGGTTGATCAAAGCTGAGGATCATAAGAAGTCCATGACGATACCGCATAACACTGTTCTGAATCTCCAAGCTCCGGTTTTTTTTGACCTCTTCCAAGAGTTTTGCCAGGACTTGAGGGTTAAAAAGTTTTTTCTCTCGCAGGTAGAGGACGAAAAAGTACTCTCTGAAGCTGGTATTGATCTCGAGCGCGATTTCTCTGACTGTGGCTTTGTTGAGACTCAGACGGACCAAAGCGTCTACTTTTGCCTCGAGTAGGGCTTCATTGTCAACGGATCTTATTTTGTCAGTCAATTCCGTAATAATGTCTTCAAAGTAGACCGTGTTGTCAAAAATAAAAATGGGGAAGCTGTGCGCGCTGGCGTAATCCATAACCTCCTGAGGCACAGTGTCGTAATAGATGTTTTTAATGGCTAAACCGCTGACGCCATCCTCTATGAGACTGGCTACAGCGGACAGAATCCGTTCCGGGTGGTCCTTAGCGAACAGCAGACTGCTGATGACAAATTCACCGGGAATAAATTGTCCTTGGATGTTTGAAATAAACTCATAGTCCAGAATTCCTATCTTCTCAACCTGGCGGTCGAGGCCGGAATGGCCCACTATGAGCTTAAAATTTTTAAATGTATTGAGTTTTGTGGCTTCAAGAACCGTGATAGACACTGACATCACCTCAAGAAAAATTATACCTCATTATTACGACGGACATAGTGAAATATACAAAATATAATAAAAATCATTGTAAAAAGTACAAAATATGGTCTGCTATAATTAAACGAGATAATTACATTGAGACAATTATCGAAAAAATTCAGTCGTATTATGACACCAAGGAGATGAAGTTGTTGACTGTAATCAAGAAAAAATCAGAGTCAAATGCGCTGGATCAGGGAATGGAAGCTGTCGTTCATGACGTGTCAAAACAACCTTTGGAATACCCGAAAAAGACACGACTTCTCGCCGGTCTTGGTCTAATGACAACTGCCTTGATGTGGGGTTCGACGTTCCCCGCAGGGAAATACGCATTGGAATTTATGAGCCCATTCTACCTGATGGGATTCAGGTTTCTTTTCGCCTTTGTTCTCATGGCGATCGTCATCAGAAAGAAGCTGTTTACAACAAAACTTAAGGACATGAAAGGCGGCCTGATCGCCGGTGTAATGCTTTCCTTGGGCTACGTCTTTCAAATTTATGGACTTCAATTCACGACGGCCAGTAAACAATCTTTTTTGGCAAGTGCCTATGTAGTGGTAGTACCATTTTTGACTTGGGCAGTTTTTAAAAAAAACCCGTCTTTAAAAGCTTATATTGGCGCTGCGGTATGTTTTTGGGGCATTGGCATGCTCTCGCTCAACGAAAATCTGAGTATAGGATTAGGGGACAGCATCACGCTGCTCAGTTCCTTGTTTTACGGCGCGCACATAGTTGTAACGGGTTTTTTCGCACACAGGGAAGATGCGGCGGTATTTACAGCTGTCCAGTTTGGCGTTGGTGCTGTCCTGGCCATGATTCTGGGTCTGCTTTTTAGTCCCGCGCCTCAGGTATTTAACCTGGGTATGCTGGCAGTGCTGCATTTGGCGGTTTTTGGCTCCATTGTGGCTTACTATCTTCAGACAGTGTGTCAAAAGTATCTGAAGCCGTCGGTGACTTCTATCATTCTAAGTATGGAGGCGGTATTTGGAAGCCTGCTGTCGGTGATTTTGCTGGGGGACTCCTTTACAACAAAGATGGCGATTGGCGCAGCGGCCATATTGGCGGCCATCTGGATCAGTGAATCTTAGGGTTGGGGTTTGGGAGAGGGACCATCGGCAGATGTTTGGTCTTTAGTCTTTATGGGAAAGAATAGAGTGAAGACGCAAGCAGAAAAGTGGTGGTGACTGTGCTGACAATAGAGGAAATGGAAGAGATTTTGAATGAGGTTGCCGAGGGGCTGCCGGAGGTGTTTTACAAGGAGCTGAATGGTGGGATTTTGCTGCTGCCGGAAAGTCGGATGCATCCGAAAAGCGTTGGGGATGATCTGTTTATCATGGGCGAATACCACCGGGGCGGCAGTCAGGGGCGGTATATTGTCATTTATTACGGCTCGTTCGCGCAGGTGTATGAGCATGCGGACCGCAGTGTGATCAAGCGGCGGCTTGAGGAAACGTTGAAACATGAGTTTACGCACCACTTGGAGTCGCTTGCAGGAGAGCGTGGGCTTGAGAAGCAGGATGAGCGGGATATGAACCGTTATCTCAGCCGGAAGGTACGGCGGACTTGAGACGTCATTGTGAGACGTCATTGAAGGATACTTGTCCTAGTGAGGAATTCAAAAAAACGAAAAAAGACAGGCACTAGCAGGAGGGGATTACGCGCTGAAACTTCCCTGCGAGGCCTGTCTTTTTTATATGTTCAAACTTTAATAAAAGGGAGTTGGTATTAGGTGTTGGTTATTCTGCCATTTCGCAGACGGCGTGTTGAGCGCACACGGAGACGCCGCGGTCCATTGTCTGGGCACACTCTGCGACACTTAAGCCGCCTTTGGTTGTGGCCATATTTGAGACAGCGTTGGCAGCGAAAGCCTGTGAACCTGAAGTGATGAGCAGTAAGGAAAGGATGCTTGCAGCGATTGTCTTTTTCATTTTGAATTGTCCTCCTAAAGGATTGAATAGTTTTTAGTTTGGTTTGGGTGGTTTGTGACCCTGAGGACAGTATGCCATGGAGTTGTGGAGAAATTATGGGGAGGTGCAATTTGTTTTGGTGACGTGGACGATTTTCATCTAGGTGCCTGTCACCGGTCTCAACCCGCCTGTCACCGAAATATATTTGTAACATCCCAAAGTGGACACAAATGTTATTCTATGAATAACTCATAGTTTGGAGGTCGCCCCCAATGAAGAAGTTTATCTTTCTGCTCAGTCTTATCCTGGCACTGACCGCAATCCTTCCACCTTCTGTCAGCGTTTCCTACGCTGCAGAAGCTGGCGTCACTCTTCCTGCCTTCAAAGTCACCTTGAATGGGACCAACTTCGAATCAACGAGCGCGAAATATCCACTGATCGTCTACAAAGACATCACTTATTTCCCAATGACCTGGAACCTGTCGCGTTCCCTCGGACTGACCCTTAAATTTTCTGCAGAGACAGGGCTCGACATTCAAAAGGCTGCCAGCCAGGACACCGTGAAGCAGGACACAGCCGGCAGCAACCGTCTGAATACCGTCTATTCTGCAAAAATTGTCACTTACCCCGTCGTTGTTGGCGGTCAGCGCATTGACAATTCCAAGGAAGCGTATCCGATTCTCAATTTTCGGGACATCACCTATTTTCCTTTGACGTGGCGGTTTGCCAAGGAAATGTTTGGCTGGGATTATCAATTCAGCCAGACGGGCGGGCTGGTCATCCGTTCAGGGGTGATCAGTGCCAGCGCAGCGGCGGAGGGGTCGGTTCCGGGACCATCGGCAGACCCTGCACTGCCTTCCGGCCAAGCTCCATCCACAGCAGCGACAGCGGCTTTCAACAACATGACCTTCACTGAAAAAACCATAAAAGTCGGGAGCAGATCCATTCCCGTCAGCGTCGTCACCGCTGACCTTAAAAGCGGCAAACTGAAGGCCAGAGCCGTCCTCGCAGGTTCACGAGTCGGGGAGACCAACACGCTGGAGGCGGCTGCCAAACGTGAAAACGCCGTCTTCGCCATCAACGGCACCTTCTTTGACGCTTATAACGGCTATGGCACGCCAAGCAACACCCTGGTCACAGGCGGGAAGCTGCTGACCACGGGCGGGCACTATGGTTCTCTCGGGATCTCCGGGACAGAAGCCCGGATCGACCGGGTGTCCTCGACGGTCAATGGCGAAAACACCGGCGGCGTCTTCGACAAAGTCTCTTGGTACAGCGGTGCCTGGAAGGGCTTTTCCCTCAATACGCCGCTAATCCACGCCACAGATCAGCGCATAGTGATCTTCGACAAGCAGTACCGGAGCCAGATTGCGCTGAATTCCAGCTTCGCGGGCACGATCTTTACAGTCAGCGGCGGTATAATTTCAAAGGCCAAACCTTGGGCAGGAACCCTTTCGAATACCGCCGATTACACGGTTGTGTTTCCGGCGGCACACAGCTACCCCGGCAAGGACACCAACCTCCTGGCTGCTACAGGTGCGCTGATCAACCAAAACGCTGGTTATGTCTACACTTCTTATGCCAAATTTGCCGAAGGCAGCCGCTTCGGAATGCAGCCGGCGCTGACGGCAGAGCAAGGCGGCGATTTCTGGACTAAGGCGGAGTCCGTGGTGGGCGCCGGCCCGCTGCTGGTGCGGGATGGCGTGAAAGCCATCGATCTGGGCAAGGAGGCCTTCTATGAGGCCAAGATTACCACGAACTCAGCCGCCCGCAGTGCCGCAGGAATTTCTGCCGATGGTCGCCTGATTTTCATCACCACCACGGCCACCCTCCACGAGCTGGCAGACATCATGATTCAGCTGGGCGCGACAACCGCGACGAACCTGGACGGCGGGGCTTCCAGCGGCATGTATTACAACGGAAAAATGATCCGGACGCCCGGGCGGGCCATCAGCAACGCTATTGTGATCGAGGTTGTGGAGTAATAATCGAAACGGTTGAATGATGAAAAGCTCATAAGATCAAAGGAAGGCCCGCTTCACGGCGGGCTTTTTTGTTGCGCAAGGCATGGGCGCACGCTCGTCGCTGTCTGCGGTTATCGCTGATTGAACCTGCTTTCACTTGCATTTATGATATTCAAGCCCCTGGAATGGGTATAGGATTTTCAGGAAAGGAAGTGTTTGGCATGGAAGGCCAAAGTCTTATAGCGTATTATTCCTGGACGGGCAATACAGCCTCAGTTGCCCAGGAGCTCCACGCGCAGACGGGGTTTGCTCTTGAACGGATCGAAGAGGTGAAACCAAGACCTTTCGGCAGTCTTCCAATGGCCGCCATGGGTGCCTGGTTTCATATGAAAAGCGCCATTAAGCCGCTCTCCGTCTTATTGGAGGACTATGACAATCTATTTCTGGGGATCCAGGTTTGGGCAGGAAATTCGACGCCGGCGATCAACGCTTTTTTGAAGCGCGGGAATTTCAAAAACAAAAAAGTCTGGATTTTCATGACTATGGCAGATAATGTGCCGTCGCAAAAGGTCATGGATTCTGTGCGCAGGCGTGTTGAACAGAAGGGGGGGCAGGTGGTTGATACCATCGGCTTCACCTCAAAGGTTCTGGCGGCTGTTGGGGATGAGAAGCGCGCAGCTGAAACCTTGTCGCCTGACGACATTCGGGAAGCTCTGGTGTCGTGGTTAAAGAAAAATAAGGTCATCGATTGAAGCTGTAGCGCAGCAATCACAGCATCATCAGGATCAGGATCAATATCGATATCAATATCAGGAGGTTTGCCCAGTGCAGCGATCACTTCATTCACAATCAAATTCGCATATAAATGCCCTCAAGCAAGTCACTGCCAAAACGCCGGTGCCAATCCGGACTGAGGCTTTTGATAAAATTGAAAACACTCAGATCACCTGGCTGGCCGGGGCCGGATTTTTCGTGAATTGCCGGGGAACGATCCTCTTTATTGATCCGCTGCTATCCACAAAACCCGGGGAGCCTTGGGTTAGTGAGGCTGGACTAAAACTAAAAATTCCTTATCCGATGGTCGCGGAGGCCATCCCCCGCGCAGATTTCGTCCTCTATACACATTCCGACATTGATCATCTCGGACCACAAACTGCTCTGGAACTCGCAAAGCGAACGCCAATTTTCATTGGTCCTCACCCGGTTTATCACGCTTTGACACAGCTTGGCGTCAAGCCTCAGTCCATCCAAATTTGCCGGGTTGGTGACGAGCTGGACCTGGGGGTCCTATCTCTGGAAATTACACCAGCGGATCATCCCTGGCAGCTTCAGGATGTTGCCAGGTGCGGCAAACCCTTCAGATATGGCGATTGCTGCGGATTCATCCTCAATACCCCTGATGGCAGACTCTTTTTCCCGGGCGACACGCGGCTGATGGAGGAACACCTTCGGATCAGGGACATTCAAATTTTGGCGCTCGATGTGTCGACTTGTGAATATCACTTGAATCATACTGCGGCTGCAGTCCTTGCAAATAGCCTTCCGGAGGCCTGTTTGCTGCCGCTGCATTACGGCACCTATGACAAACCGGAAAAAGGCGCCCACAGCGGCGACCCGGAGGACGTTTTTATCCTTATTGAGAATAGTGACAAGAGGGCGCTTAGAGTCGCGCCGGGAGAAATTATCCACTTGTCTGACGGGAAAGTCAGATGGGGCGAAGCATACATTTGAAACAAGACATCACCTGAGGCTAGAACGTTAGGCAGCATTTAACACCTCATTGGGAGCCTCGCACAAGCAGAGCGGACGGGAGAACGACTATGCAAAAGCCCAAGGACTACATTGATTACACCTATACGCAGAACCGGGATCTGTCCTGGCTGAAATTTAATGAACGGGTCTTGAATGAGGCCAATGATCCGGCCGTTCCCATATTGGAGCGGCTAAAGTTCGTGTCCATTTTTTCAAGCAACCTGGACGAATTTTTTATGATCCGGGTGGGGAGTCTCCTCGACCTGTCCATGCTTCAAAAGACCATGATAGACAACAAGTCCGGCATGACGCCGGCAGAACAGCTGAAGGCAATTTATAAAGCCGTCAAGCCGCTGTATGCGCTCAGGGACAAAACCATTCAGAACGTGGAGAGGTTTCTGGGGCAATATGAGATCGAACGACTGAAGGTGGCAGAACTTGAAGGCAAGGACAGGAAGGTCATCCAAACCTATTTCAGAACCCAGGTGATGCCAGTGCTGTCACCTCAGGTGATCAGCCCGCACCACCCGTTTCCGCATCTTGAGAACAAGGCGCTGACCATTGCGGTGATGCTGAAATCCAAAGAGATTACGCAATATGGCCTGATTCCCGTACCCAGGTCATTGCCAAGGGTGGTCTACCTGCCGGGCAAATCACTCCGCTATATTCTGATTGAAGACCTGATCCTTCAATACGCACCGGAGGTCTTTGAAATGTATGAGATCCTCGAAAAAACGGTGATCAGCGTCACCCGAAACGCGGATATCCAACCGGATGATGAGGCGTTTGAAGTGGATGAAAATTTCAGGAGCCACATGAAGAAAATTGTGAAACTCAGAGCCCGGCTGGCACCGGTCCGCTTGGAGCTTCAGAACAAGCTGAGCATCGAGTTCTCAAGCTTCTTATGCAGCCGGCTGAATCTGGATCTCACTCAGGTGTACTACAGCAAGGCACCGCTCGATATGACCTATGTCTTTGAACTGGAAAGCCGACTGACGGCAGTGGCCCGCTATCATCTCACCTATCAGCCCTTTGAGCCTCAAATCAGCTCAGAGGTAAACCCATCTGAAAGCATGATCCGTCAGGTGTTGAGAAAGGACCTGCTGATCCATTACCCGTATGATGCCATGGATCCCGTTTTAAATCTAATTCGTGAAGCTTCCACTGATCCTACGGTGATCAGCATCAAGATTACCCTTTACAGAATTGACAGAAAGTCAAAGCTGGCTGAGTATCTGATCGACGCTGTGGAAAACAAGAAAGAAGTCATTGTCATCATGGAATTGCGGGCGCGTTTTGATGAAATCAACAATATTGAATGGGCGGAGCGGCTGGAAGAAGCCGGCTGCAAGGTCATTTACGGGTTTGAAAAATTTAAGATACACTCCAAGATCTGCCTGATCACGCGTCGTGACAAGAATAAACTGAGTTATATTACGCACATAGGCACCGGTAATTTCAATGAAAAAACAGCCAAACTCTACACGGATTTGTCGCTCTTAACGGCAGATGAGACAATTGGAACCGACGCAGGACTGTTTTTCAAGCGAATCCTGATTTCAAATCTGGAGGGTGAATACTCAGAGCTCCTCGTGTCGCCCTTCGAGCTTAAAGATCCGATTCTGAAACTCATTGAAAATGAGACGGAAAAAGCAAGGAACGGCAAACGCAGCGGTATTCTCATGAAATTGAATTCGCTCTCAGACAGGGAGATTATCGATGCCCTGGCTGAAGCCTCACAAGCCGGAGTGCCGGTTCGCTTGATCATTCGGAGCATTTGCTGTTTATTGCCTGGTGTCCCTGGAAAAACGGATCGCGTGTGGATTCGGAGCATTGTCGGCAGGTATCTTGAGCATGCCAGAGTGTTCTGCTTTGGCGATCCGGACGACAGCGTTCAGGACTTGAAACTCTATATCTCCTCAGCGGATCTCATGACCCGCAATACAGTCAAACGCGTCGAAATAGCTTGTCCTGTTCAGGACCTGACCATTAAGAAACGCCTTCTGCAAATGCTGGAGCTCCAGCTTCAGGACAACGTAAAAGCCCGAACCATAACTGTCGAGGGAAACTATATTCCGGTGACGACTGAGGCGCACACTGTGGTCGACTGCCAGGAACAAATGATGGCGCAGGCCCTTCAAAGAGTGACTGTGAACTCAGCTGAGATTAAATCCTTCAAGCGCTGGTTTGAGGAGATTGTGTCGAAGTTTAGAAAGTAATTTGGAGTGAAGCACTTGGTGCTGATCGAAAAAACATTAAAAATAGCGACAAGGCCCCGGAAACGGGTATAGATTCTAATGAAAAAGCAGGTTCACGCTATGAGTAACCTCATACAGAACCTGTTTTTGCCGATGGTTTTCCAACAAGGCACCTCACCGCAGATGCCGACATTTAACCCACAATCGAGGCGATGACCATGTTTACGGACCAAAGGCTGACCGAGGCCTATGCTGGCGCCCGTGTCGAGCTCTTCGATGAAAATTCACGTTTCGTTTTTTTCAGCGACGCGCACCGCGGAGATAATAGTCTCTCAGATGAATTTGCCAGAAATCAGAACACCTTCCTAAGTGCCCTTGACTATTATTACAATGAGGGTTTTACCTTCGTCGAAACCGGTGATGGAGAAGAACTTTGGGAGCACTCGAAGTTCAAGCATATCCGTTTTGCCCACAGTGACGTCTATGACATGCTTAAGAAGTTTTATGATGATAATAGGATGATATTGCTCTATGGGAATCATAATATGTATTTGAAAGATCAGGACTTTCTGCAGCATAATTTTTATCACTTTTTCGACGAGTACAACGAGGAAAATTGTGAGCTTTTTGAAGGTTTGAAGGCCCATGAAGCGCTGCTTCTCAGACACCGGGTAACCGGCCAGGAGATTTTGGCGCTGCACGGTCACCAAGGCGATTTTATGAACGATCAGATGTGGCGTTTTTCGATGCTGTCGCTGCGTTATTTCTGGCGGTTCATGCACATGATAGGATTCAGAAACCCGGCAAGTCCGGCTAAAAACGTACACAAGATGCACAAGATCGAGCGCAACTACAACAAATGGATTTACAAGCACCGGATGATGCTCATTTGTGGGCATACCCACCGTCCGAAGTTTCCAAAACATGGCGAGCTGCCCTATTTCAATTCCGGCTGTGGCGTGCATACCAAAGGCGTCACCTGCATAGAGATAATAAATAATACAGTCATGCTGGTGGAATGGCGGATCCGCACAGATCAACAAGGGCTGCTGAGGGTTGAGCGACAGGTACTCAGAGGTCCGCAATTTGTTTCTAAATACGATTTGAAAAAGTATCAATTTATTGAAGTGGTATGACGATGCGTTCACTTGAAAAGGAAAGAAGCCGCCGCCGCGGCGCAAACTGAATCCCAGTTTGTCTCGCGGCGGCGGCTTCTTCTCCTTGAATCAAAGGATAGGGGAAGGCGCTCCGGCGCCTTCCCCTCCATTATAGTCATGGCGTAAAATACTGCGTGATAACATCGCACACCTCAGCCCCAATGCCGCGCTGTGCTTCTTCAGTGGAAGCGCCAATGTGCGGTGTCATAGAAATCTTAGGATGCTGCGTCAATCTTGGATTGAGCGGCGGTTCTTCAGTATAGACATCCAGCCCTGCGCCGGAAAGGTGGCCGCTGTCGAGGGCATCGAGAAGGGCGTCATAGTCGATCAGACTGCCTCTGGCGGTGTTGATGACATAGGCGCCTTTTTTAATTTTTTGAATGGCTTCTCCGTCCAGAATAGCGCGACCATCTGGATTAGCTGGCGTATGGAGAGTAATGAAATCCGACTCCTTTAGGAGCGTGTCGAGATCGACAAATTTGAAGTCATCATGACTGTCTTTTGGACCACTGCGCTGATAATAGAGGATATTCATGCCGAGGGCATGGGCCTTGGCGGCGATTTCCTGTCCAATACGGCCAAATCCTATGATGCCTAAGGTTCTTCCGTAGAGCTGGATGCCATTGTAGTGCTTTTTGTTCCATTCCCCCTTGCGAATCGTGATGTTGGAAAGGTGGATATGACGTGCAAGGTTGAACATATGTCCGAGCGCCAGTTCTGCTACGGAGGTGCTACTGGAGTTTGGCGTGTTGCGGACACCAATGCCTTTCGCAGTGGCATAATCGACATCAATGTTATCGAGGCCGACGCCGGCACGGATGATCAGTTTAAGTTTGGAGCCCGGCTTTACAGCGGCGTCGAGGGTAGCCTGATCCAGCGTAGTGGCGGATCTGACAATTATGACGTCATAGTCACTTATGACTTCTTTGAGAGGCTCGGGGTCAAAATGGGTAGTATCAATGCTGTGGCCTTTTTCTGACAGACAGTCGGATGCAATGGAGTCCAAACCATCGTTTGCCAGTATTTTTAGCATGTTGAGGTCCTCCTATTCTGGTTAATGTGAGAAGAAAGTGAATTAGGTTGTATGCAATTTAGCTTATTTAATCAGAGTTGACACCACGCTGCTGTGGTTAAGACATCTGCAAATCGAGCTGCCTGGACTACCAGGACAGTTTCGTGAAGGGTTTTGGCGTCTACAGAGCCGGCTTTATTCGATAAGTCCAGTGTTCCGGTGGCGTCAGACAAAAATTCAACTTTAAATCCGAGATGTACCGCTTGCCTGGAAGTAGTGTCGCAGCAAAGGTGTGTCATGTAACCGCAGATCGTCAAGGTGTCGATTTGATTGGATCTGAGCCATTCTTCCAGAGGGGTGCCGGTGAAGCTGCCTGGGAGATGCTTCTCAATGACCAGGTTATGGGGTTGATCAGCTATTTCCTGCTTAATTTCCGCCCCATAAGAGTGAACGGCGAATACAGTTGCTTCCGGATTGGGAATGACATGTTTGATGAGGATGACCTTAATGCCAGTGGCGTTTGCATACTCAATGGCTCTGAGGATGTTTTTCAGGCTGGCGTCCCGGTTAAATATAGGGAGTTTTCCGGTGAAGTATTCATTTTGGACGTCTATGACCAACAAAGCTTTTGACAAATGGACCATCCTTTCGGCAATTTCATGCTCACATTCTTAATCTCATATAATGTTATTTTTCTTGTATTGATATAGATACCTAATTATGAAAAAAAACAACTTTTGTACATAAAAAAAGTGAGCTCTGGTACACTTTTTATCTCGGTGTCAGACACTCAGTTCAACTTGGTGTCAGTCACTCAGTTCAACTTGGTGTCAGACACTCAGTTCAACTTGGTGTCAGACACTCAGTTCACTTTGGTGACACGGACAGTATGTAACTGCAATATTTAAGGCTAAACTTATTTCAAATTGCACATGCACCTCGCTCTGCCTTTACCAGTATGATACAATATTGTAAAAGGATAACGACCATCGGCAAAAAATCTTTTCATCATCAATGGAATTTGCAGCGATGGAAAATGCAGTAACGCCAAGCAAAGGGAGGAATTCAGTTGCAGACGAATCGACGCCTGTTCATCACCGGTTTAATCTTGATCTCAGTGACGACCCTGGCAGCACTGGGCTTCTGGTGGTCTGTGAAATTGGAAGGACCGGTCTTCTTCGAGCAGTTTCGGGAACGCACCAGCATTGTCGGAACAACACCTGAGGGTTTTCCGCTTTATCAACAAGTGACGCTGCAAATGCCGTTTCTGACGGATGCGTCAGACAAGCGCGTCATCGAGCGTGTTGTCTTCCCGGAAGCGCCATGGCCTGAGGATCAGGTCAGGATCTATTATGAGCCGGGGGCTGGCCTGACCAGCTTCATGGGGACGCCTGTCGGGAAAACGACCATAGGGCGCTACAATTTCAATACCCTAATGGTCTCCATAGACTTACTGGAGGCAGAGCCCTTTGGACCGGTCAAATTGACCCATGCGGATCTCTACTATGCGAATGGGGAGAGGGAAACGGTTGAAATTGGTGAAATCTATCTGTCCGGAATCGAGTTGCCAGAGGGGCATTTTGAGCACCGAAGCAGCAGGGGCACTTCGGACCATTCTTATGAGTCCAACTTTTCAGTCGAGATCCCCATGGAGGTCCTTGAGGTCAAGTCACCTTTGATGTCTGAGCTTGAGGCGCTGTTCGAAATCAAAATCAATGGCGAAAGCGCAGCTGAGCTGCAAGGCGCCAAATTTTCAGAAGGGGATTCAGTCCATACGACTGCCGTCCTAAAGGGGCCCTGGGATATCACTCAGCAATTCACAGTTTATGATCTGACACCTGTCTTGACTTATAGGACGACAGAGGGCGAGATTTACAGCCAGCGGCTGATGAGTATAATCGAGTATCAGGCTGTCTACAGGCCTGAAAACTTTCTGGACTTGGTCCGCTATCTGCGAGCAAGGGGGGTCCTCTAAATGCATGAAGGCTTCAACCGGATCTTCTGGGGGCTATGCTTCGTGACGTTTCACATCAACCTCGGCGGATTTGAGGGTCTGCCTCTGCCGGCGTTCCTTGCTTACCTCATGGTTAGGTCCGGCATCAACCAGCTCATAAACGATCCCTATTCCATTGACGATGAAGGCGTGTATCCATACCCGCACCTTGGGGAGTCCTCCTCAGACAGCTATCCACCCCCGACCCATTATTTCAAGCGCGCGGCCACCCTGGCTCTGATCAGTGCGTTAATCGCCGTGCCAAGGGTCGCGCCGGCCTTGTACAGCCAGTTCCTTGCCCAGAATCCACTGGCCATGCTGCTGAACTTTGGCCTTGGCGCGCTCCTGGACCTGGCTCTCGGTTACTATTTGCTGACGGGCGCGGCCTGCCTCCTGGGAGGCCAGGGCAACCCGGAACGAAAGGCGTTTTATCTCAAACGGCTTCGTCTCTATCTCGTGCTTCTCTGCAGCGCCTCGATCATAGGCATTGCCGGATTGGCGGTGGGGGCGCTCGAGTCAAGCGTCGTCTTCAGCATTGCCATGCTGGTGCTCAGAATATGGTTCATCCTGCTGATCCACGGCCTGAAGCCCGCTTCGGACAACCGGCCGTCCCAAGCGCCAAGCGCACCATAAATAAATTGCTAAAATTCATGTTTGTTGAGGGCGCAGCCACCTGCGTCCTCGTTTTTTTTGCTATAATAAAGCCACGTTCAAGTGGCCAAAGGCGGCAGTGCTTTGCCGATGGTTCCTTTACCCAAACCGCGACACACAAGGGGTGAATCCGAGATGAACACCATGGAAAAATTCATACTGCTCCTGATCATCCTCATTGTCTCCGCTACAGCCGCAGGGGTCCTCAACCGTACGCCAAACTACCCGGATCAGATCCCCGAACCCGTACAGCGTCAGCTGAGCGCCCCTGAAACTATTGAGTTCGAGGGGAAGAACGGCCCGGTAACACTTGAACTGCTGGCAGAATATGAGATCACGGCCGTGGTCAAAGGCCGCAAAAATTACACCAGCGACGCTTCGGCTTCCGTATCACCTGTAGATCTGGCACTGGCCTGGGGCAATCTGAATCAGCGGGCTATTGACGACACCATTGACTACACCCAGTCTGGAAGGTGGTACTATTACCGACTTTCACCCAACGCCCCAGTGAGTGTCTATGACGTGCAAATTCAGTCTGCGAACACGCACTTGATCCCTAAAGATGAAGACATCCTGAAGCAAATCAAGAAAATTGACAAGCACGACCTCATCCGGCTGGAAGGCTATCTTGTGAGTGTGACCTTTGATCCGCAGCTGCCGGAATGGTCGTCGAGCCTCACGCGGACGGATTCCGGGAACCGCGCCTGTGAGATTTTATATGTGACTGAAGTAGAGATCAAATAATTGACCCCAACAGGAGGAACCCCTATGAAAGACAAGAAAACCAAAAAAGAACTCAGGGCTCAGTATGAAGAACGCACCATCACCGGCGGCGTCTTTGTCATTCGCAACACGCACAGCGGGCAGATTCTCCTCGAATCAACCGGCGATCTGAAAGGCAGCAGGAATCGATTTGAATTCGCGAAGAAAACGGGCGCCGGGCTGAATCTCAAGCTGCAAAGAGATTGGACGCATCTGGGGGCGGAGGCCTTCGAGTTTGAGGTTCTGGAGTCCCTGGAGAAAGGCGAAACCCAGACTGGAGAAGCTTTCGCGGAAGATCTTGAAGTCCTCAAAGAATTTTGGATGGAGAAGTTAAAAGACGCATACTTTTATTAGAAGAGTGGGGATAAATATCCATCGGCAAGAATAAAAAATCTTTTCACTTCACGGTGGTTAAAAGTTTGATTTTGTACTAGCATTTAATGCGAAATCGACTATAATTAATAAAAATGGGTGTAAAATTACCTATGAAAATGCAATTCCGTGGAGGATGAAACAGATGGATAAGACAGCCCTTGCCCAAAGAATCGAGCAGCTGACACTGGAATTGGTCAATTGTCGAAGTGTCGTGGCAACGTCAGACGAGCTCGCCATGAGTACTATGGTGTATACACTGTTATCTGAAATGCCTTACTGGAAAATGAACCCACAGCTCTTGGTCAAGCAGCCGTTTATCAACGACCCCCTTGGCCGTTTCAGTGTGGTGGCTCGGTTGGAGGGTCAAAAGGACGAATCAAAAAAGACGGTCATAATGATTGGACACACGGATACGGTTGGGATCAGCGATTATGGGGATTTCAAGGGCCTTGCCACAAAGCCGGAGGCGCTGATTGAAGCGTTGAAGACCGTGACTTTGTCAGAGGAAGCTAAGGCGGATCTGGACTCAGGAGAATGGCTGTTTGGCAGAGGCATCCTCGACATGAAATGCGGTGTAGCCACCATTATGTGCATTCTGGAGATGCTGTCCCAGGATGCTGCCAACCTGTCGGGCAATATTGTGTTTGCTGCAGTAGGGGATGAAGAGGGCAATTCCGGGGGCATGCTGTCGGTAGTGCCGGAGCTCGTCGGACTGCAGGAGAGCGAAGGGTACGAGTACCTGGCTGTCATGGATACGGACTACATGGCCCCGCGATATGAAGGCGACGAGGACCGCTATATTTATATTGGGACGGTGGGCAAGCTGATGCCGTCATTTTACGTCATAGGTAAGGAAACCCATGTCGGGGATCCGTTCAAGGGGCTGGATCCCAACCAGATAGCCGGCGCCATCATTCATAAGATCAACAAGAACGTCGCATTTTCTGATGTAGCGGATGGTGAGGTGTCCCTACCCCCAATCACCCTGCAGCAACGCGACCAAAAAGAAGAGTATTCGGTCCAGATTGCCAGATCGACGAATCTATACTTCAACTACGCGACGCACAAGAGCACGCCGGACGAGGTCATGTCCAAGATGATCCGCGCGGCCCATGAGGCATTCTCAGACGTCGTCAACGTATTGAATGAGCGCTATGACATCTATTGCAAGGCCAGCCGCATGGCCCACAAGCTGCTGCCTTGGCGTGCCAGGGTCATTTCTTATCAGGCTCTTTATGAGGCCGTAAAAGAAGAGCGCGGGGTGGCTGTGCTCGAGGCACATCTTGACGCGCTGAAAGCTGAGATGCTCAAGGATCCAGCCATTGACGAGCGCCTCTTTGGGCAGCGGATTGTCGAAGCGGTTCACAGCCTCTGGTCCTTCAAGGACCCTATTGTCATTGTCTATTTTTCACCGCCGTATTACCCGCACAACTTCGTCAAGGGCAACTGGGCCAAGGACGTGCGGCTACTCGAAGCGGTGGAGAACGCAATTCAAGCACAGGGGGGCGCGCGCAAAGTAGTGAGCCGGAAGTTCTATCCCTATATTTCGGACCTCAGCTTTGTCTCAGCACCTAAAAGTGAACGCATCGTCGCCCTTCAAAACAACATGCCTGCCTATGGGTCAAGATACAAGCTCCCCATTGAGGAAATGCAGAAGTTGAGTCTGCCCGTGGTGAATATAGGCCCGTACGGCAAAGACGCGCACCAGTTTACGGAGCGCATCCAGCGGGATTATTCCTTTAATGTGGCACCGCAGCTGGTCTATGATACGCTGCTGGGGCTGTTGGGTGAGCGCGAGTCTGCAGCAATTTAACTGGGTATTTATTAAATCGCAGAACAGATTGATATATTTGGGGAAGTGGCGACCATCGGCGCTTCCATGGTTTTAATGCTTCTGTTCTCCGCGATTGTCGCGAAAACGGGTAAAAGTGCTTAAAGTGGTAGTCGCAGGGTATTCATCCTCGATTTGGAATGTTAAACTGCGTCATTAGAAGGCGTTTTCAGGTTTTTATAATGATATCTTATAGGCGCACCCTGCGAGGGGTGCGCTTTTGTTATGTAAACAACGATAAAAATAGTTGATATAACTTTTTCGAAAATGAATTGGTACACGCGCCAAGGTTTAAATGTTATGTAAACCTGTCTTTCTGTGATCAAATTGACTGGCTGAACCATGATCCGACTAATATTATTAAAATTCAGAATTAACTAAAAGTATATAATTTTCAGTTAATTTGACTAAGAAATTAAAAAATAATAACATTTTACTCTTCCCTTATTGCGTGTTTTGAGTTAGAATTGGTGATGTTGACAGTGAATTTGAAATGCCGACACCACTGAGGAACGATATTATGTTCCCGAAGCGAATTAAGGAGGACTCATACTTTATGCAATTACTTCATAAGTGGAACCACTTAAGTCTTGTCAAACGTATTTTAATCGGTCTCATTATTGGTATTATTTTAGCAGTTGCACTTCCAGAGGTTGCAAAACCAATCACAATCTTTGGCTCACTTTTCGTTGGCGCGTTAAAAGCTATTGCCCCGGTCTTAGTATTCTTCCTCGTCATGGGCGCGATTTCGCAGCACAAGCACGGCCAGCAAACCAACATGAAAGGGATTATTGCCCTTTACTTGCTCGGCACCTTTGTAGCCGGTCTTACGGCAGTTATCGTCAGCTTCATGTTCCCAGTGACTTTGACACTTACAACCGGCGTAGAAGGCATAGCGGCACCGGGTGGTGTCACAGAGGTTCTTAAGGCGCTTCTGCTCAATATCGTTGACAACCCTGTCCGCGCATTGATGAATGCAAACTACATTGGGGTTCTTTCTTGGGCGGTTGTCCTTGGATTGGCACTCAGACATGCTCCTGATACAACAAAAACTATGATCACCAACTTCGCTGACGCACTTTCTCAAATGGTTCGCTGGGTCATTGGATTTGCGCCTCTCGGCATTATGGGTCTGGTATTTGACTCCATTGCGACCAGTGGTCTCGGTACATTGCTCGGCTACGGCCAGTTGCTTGCGGTTCTGATTGGGACAATGTTCTTCATTGCTCTCGTCGTTAATCCGCTGATCGTATGGTTCAATATTCGTAAAAACCCATTCCCGCTTGTTTTCAGATGCCTCAAAGAGAGCGGCTTGACTGCGTTCTTTACCAGAAGCTCTGCAGCGAATATCCCGGTTAACATGAGACTTTGCGAAAGCCTTAATCTCGACAAAGACACTTATTCCGTATCTATTCCACTCGGTGCAACAATTAACATGGCAGGCGCCGCGGTTACTATTTCAGTATTGACTCTTGCTGCGGTTCACACACTTGGTATTCCAGTCGACTTACCAACAGCGGTCATCCTCAGCGTTCTGTCAGCGGTCAGCGCGTGCGGCGCGTCCGGTGTTGCAGGTGGTTCACTCCTCCTCATCCCGCTTGCTGCAAGCTTGTTCGGTATTCCAAATGACGTTGCTATGCAGGTTGTTGGCGTTGGCTTTATCGTCGGCGTGCTTCAGGATTCCTGCGAAACAGCCCTCAACTCTTCTACAGACGTTCTGTTCACAGCGACTGCAGAATACGCTAAGAAGCGTAAAGCTGGCGAGCCTATTGTCTTTGAAAATAGAGCGGTTGACGTAGAGTAATTAAAAAGAGTTGCTTAAATCCTTAAATGTAAAAACGCATCCGCTTTGGCGGGTGCGTTTTTTTATGACGCAAAGTTATTTAATTAAGAATCACATTAAAACAGGGGACACGAACAGAATTAGATCTGTCCATATCCCCTGTTTTACATACCCTAATAGAATGCTGTTTTACATTTTGTCCAGCATCCCTAAAACAATGCGGTTGGAATTTTCAGCTGCCATGACCGCAAATTCATCAAAATTGACATGGGCTGAGCCATCCGCTTTGTCGGACATAGCCCTAATGATCACAAACGGCACTTGATTCAAGTGGCAAACGTGCGCAATAGATGCGCCCTCCATCTCGGTAGTATAGGCGCTGAAAATTTTCTCAATAAAATCCTTACGCTCAGGAGAAGCGACAAACTGATCCCCAGAGACGATCCGGCCTTTAAAGACCTGATGGTCTTTAATGTGCGCCTGGCTGACCTCATAGGCGAGCTTGATCAAAGCATTGTCCGCAGGAAAAACAGAAGTCTCCATGCGCGGGATCATGCCGTGGGAATAACCAAAGGCGGTACAGTCTACATCATGCTGAAGGCAATCCGTTGAAATGACTATGTCTCCCACATTCAGGCTGTGGTGGATTGCGCCTGAAACGCCCGTGTTGATCACCACACCGGCACCAAACTCCGAAATCATAATTTGAGTGCACACCGCAGCGTTGACTTTTCCTACGCCGCAGGTCGCCACAATGACATCCTGTTCCTTCAGCTTGCCGTCGAAGAAAGTAATGCCTGCCACTACTTTTTTTACGCCGATGGTCATCAGCGCCTTCAACTGTTCCGTTTCCAAATCCATGGCGCCTATAATCGCAATTTTTGTCATAAGGGACTCCTCTCAATAAGCTCGTGATGACTTAGACTTCAATATGATATGACTCAGGGACGCCTTTTGACAGGCAGTGTACTACTGCGGATAATTCAAATTTTCCGGCCCTGCATGATTGAGCACTTCCAAATAAGCGGCGGCCTCAAGTTTAGCGCCTTCCAGATTGTGGAGCTCATAATTGCCGCATTCTATAGCGCTGACCCCGGGGATCTCGCCCCTATAATCAGCCGCAAAGGCGAAGGCGCGCTTCAATAGCGGCAGGATTTCCTCGGAGGTGTAGACCCCGTGGACCAGCAGATACATCCCCGTCAGACAGCCCATAGGTCCAAAGTAGAGGATCCTGGACGCAAATTCCTCATCATTTCTTACAAAGGTCGCGATTAAGTGTTCAAGCGTGTGGATGGCGCCGTTGTCCAGACGCTCCTTATTTGGATACTTCATGCGAAGGTCAAAGGTCGTCACGGTTTCAGCGCCGACATGGTCGACTCTGGAGACGTAGACGCCCAGATTTAGACGCAAATGATCAACTGTAAAGCTTTCAATTTTTTTCAAGGGGGATCGAACTCCTTTACACATTCATAGGATAAAGAACTGCATAATCAAGGATATCATATCTGACGTGAGAAATGAAGATGACGGCTCGAACGCCCAGGATCTCTGAGAACTGAAGATTGGCAACGCGGACAAAAACTGATTCAGTGCCTGTCACCGAGTTTGAGTTGGTGTCTGACACCAACTTAGACTCGGTGACAGGCACTAACTCAAAAACGGTGCCAGAGCTTGGTGTAATTTTACACTATTCATCACTTTCCTCACATTCAAGCACCACACAAAAGGGCCGGTAAGTCGCGTATTCCAGCGACTTACCGGCCCTTTTCAATTACTATGATTCATTTGTGGTGTTCAACTAGCAAGGCACCGCTTCTTTGGCAAGGAAACCTGCTTCCGCAAGCAATTTGATTGCAAGCTCAAGCTTCTCTTCAGCGACCATGACAATGGGTCCGGTGCAGCCCATGCCGCTCTCCGCATAGACGCCCTGCTTCCAAAGCGCTTTGACCGCATCTTCGAGGTCCATGATGTCAATGCCTGAAACGGAGCCGGTGACGACTTCTTTCGCAGGCGCTGCAACTTCTGTCTCGTCTTCAGCTGCGGCCGATTTTTTAGTATCTTTTGTAAGCCCTTGAACAATCTTGTCAAAGCCGGCTGCGCGAACTTTATCAAATTCCGCTTTCGCGACCTCTTTCAGATTGCCCTTAGCGAGCATTGCGCCATAACGGATCGCGCTTGCGACGACCGGTACGCCGGATGCTCTTGAGAGGATCAGGATCGCCCGCTCATAGTCAAAGCCAATGCCAGGACCATAGCCAAAGCCAGTGGCTTCATAGCTTCCGCCGGTTGTAAAGGAAGAGAACATCTTCATCAGGATATTGCCCGTCAGGGTATCCGTGACCATGACGTCGACAGAGCCCATGAGCAGGTCGTTGCCGCGCATGACGTTGCCGCCGTCTGAACGGCCGGACTCACCGAAGCTGAGATCATAGCCTGCAGCGATCAGCTCTTTGAGGCCGCGCTCCACTGTGCGGGCGTTGTCAACGTTCAGAATGCCAACAGAAGGCTTTTCGATGCCCATTGCTTTTGCCGCAATCACACCATAAATGGCGTTTTTCAGCATAGCTTCTGTACGGTTGGTCGCAGACGTTCCCGTCGTCGTCGCTATGAACATCTCACGGCCGATTCCCGGAGTGACCACACGGCCAACCGTTGAAACGCCAATTGGGAAAGTATAGTGCATGGTGACGCATGACTGGATGTAGCCGCTGTCCAGGAGCTCTTCCATCTTCCCATGCATTTCATCTTCAGAATTGATTTCGATCACTTCGAGGGAAGTGTCGCACTTTGGTCCAATCAGGACAATATCGTAGTCCGCGTCGCGCGCCGCGAGTTCCGCGCCTTTGACGAGGTTATCCACGCCGTGCTCGCTGCCCAGCGTCGTCAGACCAACGCGAACGCGACTTCCGAACTTGCCGGTTTGAATGGCATCCGCGATTTCGAGGAACGCATTACCAAGAATCTTTTTTACTTCGAGGTTCTCAGACATATTAGCCCCTCCTTACGCGTTGAGCAAGTGAGCGGCAAAACCTCTCATGGCTTCTGCGATCATGTTGTTGATTTCTTCCTTGGAGACGGAAGCCCCTTCGGAAGCAGTCTCACCACTGTTTCTCTCGACGACAATGGAGACACCGTCAAACAGGTTTGTCATACGGCCTAGGAACAGGGAGCCTTTGCCAACGATCATAGCGCGGTTCAAGCTGCCGGTCGTCAAATCATCAATGGCAAAGCCAGCATATGGCACGCCTGATGGAATGTGGCCCTGTGTAGGTGCCCAGCCGTTCATGCCGTGCTTCTCAACGAATTCGTTAAGCTGCGTGCGCTCAAGCTCACCACGTTTGACGCCAATCGCAGCGATCATTTTGTAGTTCGCTTCAGGAACGTCGCCGGCGCCGGCAGGTTTCGTGATGTCAGGGTTTTGCATTTCTACGGAGTACTTATCGATATCCGTGACTTTGAGGTTGCCTTTGTCGAGGGGCATGGAGATCAAAGCCGTGATGACTGCCTGAGGAGAAGACCCTGTGCCGACGTTGTGCTTGCCAACAAGATCCGTTCTGAGAACCGGGGATCTCCCGTCATTTTCAGAAATCAGAAGCGCGAATCCGCCGAGAACGTCCTCAAGAATTGGAAGACCTTTCTTGACGTGGTCTTTGCCGTTCATGCCAAGCTTGGCAGTAGCGCCGCCGGCGACGATGACGACATTCTTATAAGTGCCGGCCTTAACGAGAGAAGCCGCTGTAATCAAAGCATGAGTTGGTGCCGCGCAGAAGCCTCTGAGGTCGGAACCGGTCGCGTTGACCGCGCCGCCCATCTCTGCAATGGATTTGGCGAAGTTGCCGCCGCCGCGCTGGTTCATGTCGCCGCATGCTTCTTCAGAGCACTCGATCACATAATCGATTGTCAGTGGATCAATGTTGTTTTTAGCCACCAGGTGTTTGAATGCGAGGATGCCGGAAGCCTTGACAACGAGGTTTTCGAACATGACATGGGCATTGAGGTTGACGTCGACATCATGGGCTTTCTTGACGCAGCCGACGAGTTTGCCGTCATGGTAAATCGCCTCAGCATGGTGAATGTTGACGAGTTCTTCGATCATGGCAAGGGAATCGCCATCGCCAAGCTTAGCGAGCTCTTCCTGAGTCACCAGAGGATGTTTTCCGTATTCGGCTTTCGCCAATTCCGTAAAGGACTTCTCGAGTTTGACAAGGTCAAAGACGTCAGAAATCTTGATCATTGCAATGAATTCGACCTGCGGCATAATTTCGCCGAACTTGCCAGAGCGGCTGCTGCCCGGGACATCAACGCCGACCCAAGGCTTTTCAAGTTCGCCAAGGGCTTCAGGTGTGAGGTTGCCAATATACGTCTGGTTAGGCGCGTAATTGACAACTTCTTCGAACGTACGAAGATGCTCAGGAACTTTCTTGAGGTATTCAGAATCAGGGTTCATTGCTTTCTCAACGGTTTGAGTTGTACCA
>Ga0302251_1000335_pt1 | contig 48760 bp, 33 predicted proteins | sample AAG_RA_Gln_MG_FD_193534 | JGI IMG/M metagenome (GOLD analysis project Ga0302251, IMG submission 193534) | Enriched activated sludge microbial communities from anaerobic digester in WTTP, New Holstein, Wisconsin, United States - AAG_RA_Gln | ecosystem: Engineered > Bioreactor > Anaerobic >... | reverse complement strand
GCCGCAGCCGGGCCTGCGGATGAACGTTGTCACGCGCTGGGTCCTGGACACGTGCTCCGATACGCCGAGCGCCGTCGACTATCTGCAGCGCATTCCCCACCACGAGGGCATCTCGTACCTGCTGGCGGACAAGGAGGGGTGCATCGCGCGGGTCGAGGCGGCGCCCGAGCGCGTGGAGGTGGCCTTTTCGCGAGACGGCATGCTGGCCGCGATCAACCTGTTCCAATCGCCGGGGATGGCGCAGCTGGAATGCGCTCCCGGCCGGGAGCACCTTGTCCATCGGCACCGGCAGCGCATCGCGGCCTGGTACGACGATCACCAGGGCCGGGTTGACCTCGCCGCGGCCCAGAGGCTGTGCCGCGACCACGGGATCGGCCTTTGCGATCATGGCGCGGGCCGGTCGGAGCCCTTTGGCACGATCTATTCCTGGGTCGCCGAGCTCGGCAGCGGTGAGCTGTACGTCGCCGACGGGAGGCCGTGCCAGAACGAGTACCGGCGTATCGTGTTGGGAGGGTGATGGCAGAGGGCCGGCCTCCGTGAGCCGGCCGGCCGGCTCAGCGGATCCGCCGGGCGTGCCGGGCCCAAAGCGCGGCCAGCATCTGCTGTTCCTCCTCGGGCAGCGGCTCCGGCGCGGGCGGCTCTTCCGGGGGCGGCGGCTCTTATTCGTCCGGGTAGGTGTCGATCCAGATAGAGGTCTTTCAGGGAGAGGCCCAGCGTGGTGTTGGGGAAGCGTCCGGCTGTGTCCGCGCAAGCGCCCATGCCGGACCTTCCGGGAGGCCATCGAGACGAGATTCGTTCGCCAGCGTCCGACGTTCGGACAAGACTGCTGCCGACGCCAGCAGGGTACCGGACTAGCGTACGGGGCGCCGCCGAGACAGCGCGGCAGAGCCCATCGGCGGGGCTTGCCCCTGGAGCCCGCCCCCCCAGCCGCGGGGCAAGCGTCCGGGAGAAGGGGTGGGGCTGCTCGGCTCAGGCAGTGTGTAGCCCATGCGGCCTTGGCGAGGCCCATCCCGGCAGTGGCTGACGCATTCGCTATAGTGTGTGCGCCTTTTGGCATGTAAATACGATACACATCTCAATGAGGTGGAGGCAAGACGAAGCGTCCGGAGGTCGGAGCGGGGCGTTAGCGGGATCGCCCCGGCAGCCACCACTCACCTATTGGAGTCGGTGGCTAAATATTCTATAGATCAAAGGAGCCGAGTGCGTTGCACTAGCGTCCGGACGCTCCGACTTTGGCGGGGACGGTGCAGTCTCTCTTCCCTGTATCCAATTTTCCTTCCCGTAGATGCACCACCCCTTCCCATTTCATCTTTTTTTCCCCGAAATGGAAGAGCGGACAGCCTGCTGGGGACCGTCCGGCCGGACGCTAAGGGCGGAGCTGGGTGAGGGCCAGGATGTCGCTTGGCTCCGAACGCTGCCGCGTCCACCAGATCGACCCGAGCAGGCCCTCTTGTTCCAGATCCGCCCATGTGGTGGCGGCCACCCACCAGCCCCCGGAGTCTTCGAACGCGGACCAACCGCTGTGCTCCTCGCCGTGATCGCCACGCCAAGGCCCCCGTACGAACGCCTGGGCCTGCGCGAGCTCCTTGGTTATGATCAACACGCTGCCGAAGGCCGGCACCGGGCAGGGCGCATCCCGCAGTGCCGCAGCGGCCTCGCGGTAGACCAGCGCCTTCTTGACTACCTGGAGCAGGTCCTCGGTGCCGGTGTCGGCCTCGACGAAGAAGGCCCGGTCGGCCCGCCAGCCGTCGAAGGTTGGTCGCTCGCGGTTCCAGGACCAGCCCACCGGGCCTTTCTCGCGGAAGAAGGGCACCTCGCCCTGGTAGGGCCGTCCGCAGGAGCGGGCCTCTTGCGCAAAGCGCAGGAGCAGGTAAGCGTCCGGACGGAACCAACCCCCGCTGCGCATGCGGAAGGAGACGTCCCACTCGTCCAGCCAGCCCGCGCCAGCGAGGACGTTGCCGGGGTCGGCAGCCTCCTGCAGCGCCCGCGCCCAAATCTCGTTGACCCGCACCGTGTGGGGGATGCGAGTGTGGTGGCCGGTGGTGCGGGCGTCCCAGCGCAGCTTGGTCTTGGGCCACAGGCGGGCAAAGGCCTTGGCCCCGTTGCGGCCCAGGTACCAGGCGTGCGGCTTGCGCGTCTCCCCGCGCTGCCAGTCCCAGCGCTGCGGGACCTCCGCCACGAGCCCTAGCTCCTTGAGATCCTGCAGCGCCCGGTAGGCGTTGGACTGGTGGACGCCGAGAATCCAGGCCACCTCGATGCACTCCAGATACTGCCGCTGGCCGATGTAGCGCAGTAGCTCGCGCCGCTCCGGCCGCAGGGCGCGCGCGACGCGCTCGGCCTCCTCCTCGCTCAGCTCGGGCGGGGGGCCTTTCCGACGCGACGCTTTGCGGACCATGGCGCCTCCTTTTCTCGCTCAGCCACGCTGTGGGTGCACGGCTACCACGATGGCGGGACATCCTCGGCCACGGCGCCTGCGGCGGGCCGCTCCCTGATCTGGCGCTTCTGGGCGATAATCTCGGCCCGCCAGCGTCCGTAGCGGCAGAGCGACATCTCGCGGATGCGGTCCCGCTTGACCGGGATGGCCCCGGGGTTCTCGACCAGGAAGTCGGCCCGCGCGTGCCGCAGTTCGTACACGCGCCGGATGACCTCGCGGCGGCGCGCCTCGGGCATGGCCACCAGGGAGGCGGTTGCCCCTTGGCAGGGGAGTGCAAGCAGGTGCTCCACCTCGTCGTCCAGCTCGTCGCGCGAGCGCCCCTGCGGCCAGACGAAGCGCGCCCCGCGGGTGGCATCCACGCGGCGCTGCTCCTCCTCCTGCTCGGCAGGGAGGGGCAGCGGGCGCTGCGCCACCAGGCTGTACCAGCTCTGGCCCGGAGCGGTGGCGTACGCGTGGTAGGGCGCGGCGCGCAGCATGTCTTCCTTGGAGAGGCGCCCGCCACTCAGCGCGGCGATCCGCCGGGCGTCCTCGTCGTTGCGCAGCGGAAAGATGATCTTGATGCCGACGTTGCCCAGCAGGGGGTTCAGGATCGCGTCGGGCACCTGCTCGAGGACCTGGTTTATGAACCAGGCCGAGATGCCGGCCCCGCGCATCATCGAGACGAGCGTCTCGATGGCCTGCAGGCGGGCAAAGTTCTGGAACTCGTCGACTGCCAGCAGGAAGAGCCGCGGCTGCCTGCCGGAGCCAATCTGCAGCTGTTGGTAGCGCTCGTCGCACGCCTGGAGGATGCTCTGTAGAAGCAAGGCCCCGAGGATCCGCTGCGCATCCTTGAGGTCGCGGCCGACCTTGGCCAGGAGGATCTTGCCCTGGTCCATGACCTCCAGAAAGTCGAGCCCGCCCTCCTCGGCGGCCAGCAGGGGCCGCATCTGGTCGCTTAAGAGCAGCTTGCGGAAGCGCCGCCGCGCCGCGAGTGCCGAGCTCTGCACCGCCTTCGTGCGGTAGTCAGACTCGAAGAACCCGGCCACATCGGGGTCCTCCTCCCGGATCCGCGGCATGAGCCGCCGGCGGTAGTCCTCCCCGTGTGGGCCGTCGCTGATGAAGTCGAGGGCCTTGGCCAGCGTCGGCCGCTCATCGCCACAGGCTACTGCAGCGAGGGCGTGGTAGAGGACCTCCTGCATACCTTGGGCCGTGCTCGCCCAGCCGCCGACGGCCGTTTCCAGAGCGGCCAGCGCCGCTCCGGCCACGTCCCGGGCGCCCAGCGCGGCGATCCGCCGCCAGTCGAGCACGTTGAACGGAGTCACCCAGTCCTCGTAGGCATCGCACCAGATGACGTCGCGCTCCCGCGCCAACGGGACGCACTCGGCCATCTCGGCGAACCCGGGGCCCTTGGCGTCGATCAGGGCGCAGCCGAAGGGGCCGCCGGCGGCGGGGCCCAGGCGCAGCTCCTGCTGGAGGATGAACTTGAGCTCCTCGGTCTTGCCCGAGCCGGTAGGGCCCAGGATGTACCCATGCTGCAGGATGTCTTCCGGCCGGGTCGGCCCCAGATACTGCCCGCCCTCCTCGGCCCGGCCCAAGGCCAGGCGTGTGGCGGTGGGGACCGCGTGGCCCCGCCCGTCAACGAACATCTCCCCGGGCTTCAGGACAGCCTCTGCTCGCGGGCGCAGGGAGGTGGCCGCACCGCGCGCCACGAGAGGGCTGTGGACCTGCTTGCCCGGGGGCTGCCAGAGGTGGGGCAGCTCCCGGGTCGTCAGGAGGGACCCGCGGCGCTGCCCCAGGCCAAAAGGCAGGATCGCCCCCAGGTAGGGCGGTATGGGGCGGTAGATGAGGGAGAGCCCGCAGGGGCCCTTGCCCTTCCCCGGTAGCCGCCGCGCCGGCCGGCCCCGGCTTTTCCCTTCCGGGCGGGAGGGCTTCGCGGCCGCGGCTTCCGTCCACTGCCGTCGGAGAGCGAACTGCTGGAGGGCACCGCCGTCAGAGGAGCTGTATTGGGACAGAGTGCCGCCCATGCCGGCGACCTGCAGGTCAGCAGCGATGGGGCTGGTGCTGGCCGCGATGATGCGCACGACCGTGTCGTAGCCGGGGGCGCGCAGACGGGCCTCCAGTGCGGCGATCTGCTCGCGCTGGTAGGGCTCGGGCGGCAGAGGTTGCTTCGTCTCCGGGTGCTGCCCCGCGGAGGACTTGATCCCGGCGATCAGTTGCTTCGTGCTGGGCCGCCAGCTGCGGCCGGGGGCCGGCCGTAGCACGATGCTGATGGCGGTGACAGCCACCCCGCTCCCCTCGGGTGGCTGCATAGAGCCGAAGAGCACATCCAGCGGTTCACCATCCTGGAACTCGGTGCACAGGGGTAGGCAGGGCCCCCCCACAAGCTCATAGTCCTGGCAGAGGACCTCCTGGCCGGAGAGGGCCGCCAGGCGCTCCCACAGCACGTCGCGCTTCTCCAGACGCACCGAGGGAAACGATCCCTCCAGAGCCTGGCGGAAGATCCTCTCGTACTGGGTCGGGCCCCACAGGACGAAGTGTACCTGCCCGTCGGTGCAGACCAGCTCCAGCGAAAAGCGTACGCCACCCCGCAGGCCGCCCTTGGGCAGTTGCGCGTGGAGCCGAGCGAGCATCGCGGCCATGGGCCGGGCGCCGGCAGGCGCAGCGGAAGGCAAGGTCACCTCCAGGGCGACGCCGCGTTGCTGCTGCGCGCGCGGCTGCCAGACGCGCTTGGACAGCACGAGGAGGATCAGTCCGATGGCGACCCAGGCCACGTAGCCGACCTGGAAGAGGCCCAGGGCCAAATCCGGCCAGTGGCTGGCAGGGAGGATGCGGGAGAGAGGTGCCCACATCTGCGCCCAGTCCCGGCGCAGGGTCTCGGTGGCCACGTTGCCGTTCTCCGGCAGGAGCCGGCCGGGCAGTTCGGCCACGCCGGGCACGAACTGCCAGAGCAGGGTGAGCAGGAAGAACAGGGTGATGATTAGATCGAAAAGCGTCCGCTTGGTCATGGCCTCCTCCTGGCGAGTTGGTGGCCCATCCCACACTTGCCGGACCGGGCCTAAGCAGCCTGTACAGGCTTCCGCGTGTCTCAGCCTTCTTGAACGGCCAGCCAGTCGCGCCAGATTTGCCTCAGCTGCATTGGGTCGCAATACGGGCAGCGGTGCTAGCACATGGAAACCGGTTGCTGCAAAACTCAGCCAGTCATCGCGATTCTCTACGATCGCGAACGCTACAGAACGAGGTTTGGTTGAAAGTTGCCCGGCACATTTCAACTCGACTGGCCACCGACACTTCCCGATGGATGCATTTGGCCCGTGGAGCCCGCGGATCGCTGGCCAAGTGGATTGGAGAACTCGGCACGCTCCGCTATTGCAGTGCGACGGAGACACCGGCAGCGTGGTGGCGGCCGATGTCGATAGCATGTGGACCCAAGCTCACCAGGAGCGAGGTCGCTACCGAGGGCAGGCCCACCAAGCACGCCGGCCGCGCTGCAACAGGGGCCGCTCGCACCTGTCCAAGGTTGGCCTGCTGACTCCGGGCCCAGCGCCCCCGGTGGACCGTGGCGACACAGCTACAGGCCGCTCGTTTGCGCTGTCTCCGCGCGTGTTCCACAAGCCAGGGGCCCGCAATCGCGCCATGTTGGATCCCAGATCAGCATACCACATCTTCCACTGAAAGTCAATGTATGTAGACTATGCATACCTAAGAACAAATATATTCGAAGCAACGACACTGGGCAACCTGCAATACTTTTGCTATAATGCCATTCTAACATGTAATGTTACATGTCATCGTGCCCTCCTGGCGGGGAGTTCTGGAGCCTGTTATGCACTTTTCCGGAGTACGGTATACCGAGGCTATGACAACGCGAAAAGCGTTTCTCACTATACGGGGGAGTCGGCTGCTCCGGGATGCCGCCGCACTGGATGTGGACCTCGTCCGCCCGGTCCGGCTGTTCGGCCAGGTAGCGGGCCAGGGCCAGTCCCGGCGCGACGCCCTAGCCCTAGCCAGAAATCGGTGTAGGCGCAGTATATGGGTTTAGCAGGTTCACACTGCGGTCTCTGCCCGGTGAGCGTTGGAGAAGTGCGCCCCTTGACGAGAATGACAGGCTGCGGTATAAAGGGGGTGTATCGGCAAACGCCCGACTGACAAACGATCGCTGGTGATCAAGCAGTGGGGGCGGATGTTAGCTCTGGGGTGGCAGAAGGAGCAGGCGATCCCGGTGGAGAATGGCCCGCGCGCCGAGCGGCTGATCCAGGATATGCTGCGCGATGGCGGCAGCACGGGTACAAGTCGTTGGGGAGAGATAATCTTCGGTGCGCGGGCGGCATAGATTGCGCCCGGGCGCACGTCATACTACGGGGGCGCCAGTTGGGCGGGTGCCAATCAGGCAGAGGATCCATGGGAGAGGGACTGCAGAGCACCTGAGAGGAGGAGACAATGCTGGCTAAGCCTGTTTTCCGCACCTTCACAACCAAATAGAGGGTTGAGCTATCTGGAGTAAGCGGGTTTGATGATCAATTGGCCCGCCTACGCGCGGTCTGCGACGGCCATGGCAACGGGTGTGGATGCAGCGCGGACCTGCCACCCCCATCGAGGCGGCGGGCCCCCGGACGAACGCACGCGGCACGAACCGGTATCTGCCCCTACGCAGCCGGCCGGCGCAGCGCGAGATTTTCCCTGGTCGGCGGTCCCGGCGATAAGCCCCCACCACGCAGGTCCGCCGGGGCGGCGGGAAGCACCGGCGACAGAGCCGGCCAGCGCAACGTTTCCAGGATTTCCGCCAACGCCTGGAGCAGTTGCGCTTGCGCGGGATCGACGGGCGTCAGTTTGACCAATACCGAACCGTCCCAACAGTGCGTCTCGATGACGGTCAGGTTTTCCAAGGCAGCGATGATCCGGCGCGTGGTCAGGGCGAGGCCGTGCCGCCGCGCCTGCCGTTCCAAGACATTGTACGTCAGCAAGGCGAGCATATTCAGTAGGAGCATCGCTTCGATCCGCGCATCCTGGTGCAGGTAGATGGGCGAAACGCGCAGGTCGTGTTTGCTGATGGTGAAGCACTTTTCGCAGGCGTCTTTCCCGCGGTACAAGGCCAGCATCTGCTGGGGGGTCAGGTGGGGATGGTTGGTGACCAACAGGTAGCGCCCATCCCCACGCCGGATCGCGCGCAACTCGGCGGCCTTCAGCCGCCAGCGCAAGCGCACCTGCCCGGCTTCTTCGTAGGCCCAGATTTCGACGAACGCCCCCACGGGTGAACCGCGCAGGCAGGTCTTGGCGCGGGCCTGCACCTGGGCGACGGTGCGGTAGGCGCGTTGCCCGATCCGCGCGGCCACGGTCTGGAGGTCCGCCCGGAGTGCTTTCAACTGCGTGGCCCGCGTCCGCTGGTGGGCCCGCGCCATCGGTTGGCTGTACACCAGGAGTCCCCGAGGGGTGACCGTTTGCCCGGCGTGCTGAAACTGGATCGCACAGGGGAGGCCATAATAACCTTCCTGGTTCAGGGGGTGGCGTAGCAAGTAGCTCTCCGGGTACTGGCGCAGCAACCTCCGGTGCGCCTTTTTGCGCGCTTCCAGCCCGGCCAGGTAGTAGAGCGGCCCTTCGCGCCGCTTGTGCTCGTAGGCCAGGGCCAACTCGTCATTCAGCATCGCCCGGTCGCCAATCAGCAGGACCCCCTCCGGCGGATAGCCGTGGCGCGCCAACAAGTCGTGCAAACACCCCAGGTTCTGCTGCACCGTGGCGCTGTCAGCCGCGGCGCCGGCCCAGAGACCATAGTCCACGGGCACCCGGCCATCGGCGGCGGCGACGAGCCCTTCCTTGATCTTGCGCTTGTTCATCGGCGTGTTGTGGGCAAAGCCGAACTTGGCCAGCCGGCTGTGCGCATAGGCCCCCTGGACGATAAAGGCGGTCAGGTCATAGAAGAGCACCCGCAGGTCCACATCCAAGTGCACGAGCGCTTGGTGGACGATGTCCAGCCAGATGGCCCGCAGGTGGGGGGCCAATACCTCCAACGTGCGCCGGAGGCGGTCGTCATTGAACTTGGCCGCCGGCACCCCCAGCAGCGTGACCAGACTGGTCTCGGCGAGCCACCCCGCGACCTGGTAGAGCGGGCGCGGCGCCGTCAGCCGGTTCAGGATGAGCACCAGGGCAACCGTGCCATGGTCGATTTCGGCGGCGCCCGGCGGACAGTGGCGATTGATAATCGCGCGCACCTGGAGGATTTCCAGGACCGCATAGAGTACCGGCAGCGCCCCCAGTTGGCGGCGGAGTTGCGCGCGGGTCAGCCAATCGACGATCGCCGCCAGGGGCACCATGCCCGCCAGGAGCAAGCGCGCCCCGTGGGCAATCCCCACGGCGCGCCGATACGCCCACCGCGCCTGGCGGAGGCGCTGCTGCCAGGCCTGATAGCGCTGGAAGGCCCACTTGCGCCAGCGGACGCGGGGTTGCCACGGGAAGAGTGGCCCGGACGGTGGCGGACAGCTCGGCACGAGGGCCAGCGCCCCCTCCGCGTGCGGCACGGGTGTCCCGAGGCTGCCGGCCAACGTGGTCAGCAAGACCAGCAACCAGATGAGCCAGACCAAGATTTGCCCAAAACGGGACTTTGTGGTAAGCTGCATTTGGAGTGCTCCTTGTCGTCGGGTGCGGCTTCGACACCTACACCCTACCACAAAGGAGCGCTCCTTGTAACTCAGCCCTCTATTCAGTTTTTAAAGTGCGGGAAACAGGCTAAGAGGGCATAGGCCAACGCCTGCCAGTGCAGACCTCCCAGAAAGGGGCCGACATCCCCTTCGAGAGCTCCTCCCAGTACGAACAGAACTGGTGCCAACACCAGCAGAACGGCGAGAACGGGACCCCACAGCCGGCCCCTGGCAAAGTCCTCGGAGATGGCAGACAGCCAGCCGCGGCGATAGACCACGGCACCGATAAAGAGGCTGATGTACTGCGGAAAATAAGCTAAGAGGATTCTCGGTGTCATCGTGTTGACTCTGCTACTGGCAGGTTGCGGGCCTACACCGGCGCCCATCTTCACCCCCTTGCCGGAGTCCACGGCAACCCCGACGGCCACACCGTCCCCCACGATAGCCAAGCCGCTTCCCACGCCCACGCCCCGGCCGACCAGGACTCCGCAGCCGACAGTCACGCCTGTTCCATACTGCTCCGATGGGGCCAAAGACTACGTTGCGGCAGTGATGGCCATTCTCAATGACAGGACTTACGCAGTTAGTTTTAACAGTTCGGCTTTTGCCACCTTGCCCCGCAATGGGGCTGGCGGTTGCATATCGCCCGCGAGGACCTGCTGCTGCAGCCGCGCTTTGACCTCGCCCAGGGTTTCTTCCGGACGCAGGCGTAGTAGTTGCAGCACGGTGAAGGTCGTAAGGCAAATGGCGACATGACGAACCATCGCTGGATACACCCGACATTGGCACGCACCCAGGCCGGCCAGCTGTTTCGCGTCCCGAAACAGCGTCTCCACCGACCAGCGGCTGCGCTTGCGCCGAACCACGGCCGTCAGGTCTGTGGTCAACCCGTTTGTCGCCAACACCTCGTAGTTCCCGTGACGGTTCCTGGTCACGACCAACCGCAAGGTGCCATACTTCCGCGCGTAGACCACGACACTGGCGGCGCGCAGGTCCAGCTGCTTGCGCCAGGACAACTTCAGGCGTTGAGCCAACTCCAGCGCCGACCAAGTCTTGTTCCGGTACTGGACCTTGGTCCGCGGTTGCAGCACCCCACCCCAGATCAGGCCCAGGTGACTGATCCGTTTGGTGAGCCAGCCTGCGGTGTAGAGCGTGTCAAACACCACGTATGCGATCGGCAAGCCGGTCGCCACCACTTCGGTCAGCATGGTCCAGGTCAGTTGCAGCTTGGTCTGGTAGTGCCGCGGCGCACAGGTGGCTTTGGGCTGCCAGAAGCGGAACGCGACCGGAATGCGCCACCGGCCCGCGCACCACAGCAGCACCACCAAGTGGAAGCCCCGGACCTTGCGTTTGGCCGTGGTCGAGTAGGTCCAGCCGACCCAGGGAATCAGCCGCGCAAAGGGTTTCTCGACGACGACATCATCGATGACCAGGTAGCCGGTCTGGCCCTGCCGTTTGGCCCAGGCGACCAACACGCTCATCCACAAGCGGGTCGAAAATGGCAGCACCCGCAGCAGGCGGTTGAAGGCATCGTGCGCCCGCGCCGGCAGCCAGTCCGCGATGCGGGTGTTGGTCTGGTCGCGGTCCAACAGGATCAGGCCAGCCGTGTACAAGGCCACCAGCGTCAGGGTCAAGGGATCCCAGACCGGGCGGTACCCCAACTGGATCAGCGCCGCCTGCACTTGCCGCAACAGCCGTCTGGTGGTAGGATACAAGCGGGACGCCATCGAGCACCTCCGGAGAGCGTAATTGGTCTGGCAACCGAATTATACTCTCCTGGCGTCCCTTTTGTCATGTTAAAGTGCGGTCATGAGTAACTGCGTAAGTTGTATCAATGAATGGAGCGATGCAGTCAAGCTGGCAGACAGCACTCCAAGGCTCTCCTTGGCCGACCCTATCAGCAAGTTACAGGAGGTGCGTCGCAAGGCGGCTGACCTGGATTACCCAATGTGCGCCTGGCCCATCCAGCAGAAATTGCTGGATCTCATGGACAAGGGGATTGACGCATACCTCGCCTTCATGGCCCAGCGGCCCGACAGTGAGGTGCAGGGACTGTTCGACGAAGCGATGAACTCGTTTGAGGAGTTTGGCTTGGAGTTCTCAGACCTGATGTGGGGCTACGAACCGTATGGACCGCAGCCCAGGCCGACCCCAACCGCAGGGGATTCTGGCGCCATTCCCTACTCTCTCTCCACTATCACGGCCTGGAATGCGGCTGACCTGAGGGAAGTGGCCCGGTGGGGAGGGCAGTCAATCGAGGCGCACAGTGTCGCCTTTTACCCCACTGCCTCGCACACGGCCGTGGGATTGAGCAGCGGCAAGGTACTGATTTGGGACCTGCAGACCGGGGATCAGTACGAGCTCTCTGGGCAGGAAGGCTCCGTGCAGGGTGTTGCCTTTTCCCCCGACGGTTCTTGGTTGGCCTCAGTATCGTCTGATGGTTCCCTCTGGATTTGGGATGCTAACCCGCTGCGGACCAACCAGGGGACAGTGGAGCCTGTGGGAGATACTGAGGGATACTCGCTTGGTTATTGGAGTGTGGCGTTCTCCGCAGACAGCAACCTGCTCGCCGCGGGAACAGCGGAAGGCACAGTCTACCTGTGGGATATGTCGACAGGGCAGCAGGTCAATGCCCTGGAGGAACATACTGGTGCTGTACGCGGCCTCTCTTTCCTCTCCAACCTCCTGGCTTCTGCCTCCGAAGATGGCACCGTGCGCTTGTGGGTGATGGACACCCAGGAAGAGTTGCTTGTGCTTTCCGAGCACAAGGCGCCGCTCACGAGTGTGGCTCTCTCCCCGCGCGGTGACTTCTTGGCGGCGGGAGGACAGGACAGCTCCGTCCGTCTATGGGTAGTGGGGACGTCGTGGGACAGTTGGGTTCTTGAGGGGCACGCTGGACCGGTGCAGAGTGTGGTTTTCTCTCCTGACGGCAACCTGCTGGCCTCGGCCTCGGCCGACGGTACGGTACGGATTTGGGATCTGCGCACAAACGAGCAGGTCGGGTTGCTGCAAGGACATGGTAGCTCGGTCTTGAGCGTGGCTTTTTCGTCCGATGGTAATCTCATTGCCACCAGTTCCGCCGATGGCACAGTGCGCTTATGGGGGGTGCCGCGACCGTAGCCTGTACGGCATGTCTCAGGCCACGTTTGGGGGACTTTCTTGATCCGATTGTCCCCTTACCCATCCACCGTCACATCTGGCGCTATCTCTCCCATACCCCCAACGTTCCCGGCGCCCGCCTGCTCGCCTGCGCGATCCTCCCTTCATCCCCTGCCCTCACTGCCGCCTTGACCAACGCATCCCCATCGTCGCACACCGTCAGCACCATCTCTTCAGCACCCCCAGCTCTGCGCTCAGCGCGCTCCAGCAGGGCGTGGCCGCCTCTCGCCTCTCTTGAAACGTTGACGTGACCGGGCCAGTATAGTACAATGGATCCATCTGACAGGAACTGGCAGGTTTGGAGATCAGAACAGGATGGCCCTGGAGGGCTCAATGCCTGATCCTCACATGAACCTCTTCTACTCCTACAACCACGACAATGAACTCATCGAAAACAACCTCACGCGGGCTTTCCTGGTAACCCTCAAGCACCTGAGTCCACCATTGAGGACACGGCTGATCCGCCGGATACTGCGCGTGTCAACCTCGGACCGGGGATGCGGCAATCCGGCGGAAAGCCTTGACTTCGGCGCCGCGGAGTTTGCCCTCCAGGGTCACGTTGATAGGGCCGCGGTTGCCGGTGCCAGGTGCAAGTGCCTGCTCTCGATTTCGTCGGCCCCGGTGTTCGAAACCTCTTCCATCCCTCAGGAAGCGTATCCCTCCATTCCCGATGGCTGGATCGTAGCACCGCACGGTGAATACTGCATCCTGATCGAGTCCAAAGTAGGGACGAACCCGTTGGATGCAGTCCAGATCGCGGCCCACGCGCGCGAGTGGCTCCGCGTGGATGATCCTGGCGAGATCACGAGAGTCGTTTCGTGGGAGCAGATCAGCGCGGCGCTGGCCGACGAGTGCGAGGATCCGCGCGCTACATCAGACTCGGCGCACGAGCGGGCCATGTTGCGCGAGCTGCTTGATTTCCTGCAGTTCTACGGCTATCGCCCGTTCCGCGGGCTGAAGGTAGACGGCCAATTGGATGCACCGGGCTGGCAACTCACTAGACGCCCCGCGGTCAGGAAGGACCTACAACCCGTCTCACTTCTGAAGTCACCCCCGGCGTTCACGATTGGTGTACACTAGGAGGGCCTATGGACGCAGCAGACCAGGAAAGGTTCCTTGCCAACTACCGCTGGTTCAATCAGTTCTTTGAGGACCTACGACTCCTCTTCGAGAAAGTCGGGAAAGCCTTGAGCAGCAGGTACGATCTGGAGCAGCCAGACTACTACTACCGGAAGCCCGACAAACTGCCCCGTATCCCGCAGTTTTATGTGATGGGGGTCGGAGGACAGCAGTTCGCCGTCCAGATGTTTGCCGTGTTTGACCCCTCGATCCTGGAGAACCAGCGGCTATTCGTCCCCGAGCCTTCGATCGTCTTTGTTGTCCACGGGGATGGTTCGAAAGCCCTTTATATCAATGATTATGGCATGAGGGTCATAAGGAACGACCGGATCACTGCCGAGGCCGCTGCCGACCAAGCTTTCGTCGGGAAGACGCGTTCGGAGAGAGAGTGGCGGTTCTCGGCGTTTCAGCTCCCCTTCGACCAGTTCTCCGCCGGGCATCTCTTGGACGAAACGCTCCAGGCCTTGGTCTATCCCAGGATTGATGCGTTTCGGGCTCAGCTATCCGGCGGTTAACCGTCACGATGAAAGACCAGTACTTTGGCGACGTCAACGACTATCGCAAGTACGGCCTGCTCCGTGCCCTCCAGTCCGAGGGAACAGGCCGGCTGCTCGTCGCCTGGATGCTCACCCCGGACGACGGCGGGCCCGACGGGGGCCGCCGCGCCTACCTCGGCCGGCCGGAGGAATGGGCGCATTTTGACCCGGAGCTCCATGCCGGCCTCGTAGCGCTGCTGCCGGCCAGCGTCGCGCCGCGGGTGGCGCTCCTCGAGCCCACTGGCCTCCTGCCCCGCGCCAGCTTTTACTCCGCCAGGGTTCCCGACGCCCGCGCCGGGCGAGACGATTGGCGCGAGGCACTCCTCGAAGCTGCCACCGGTATGGACCTGGTCTTCCTCGACCCGGACAACGGTGTCGAGGTGCCCTCGCGACCGATTGGCCGCAAGGGATCGTCCAAGTACGTTACCTGGTCCGAGATCCAGGAGCTCTGGGCTGCCGGGTGCTCCCTCCTCCTCTATCAGCATTTTCGCCGGGAACCCCATAAGGATTTCACTGCCCGCCTGTCGGCAGAACTCCAATGGCGCACGGGAGCATCCTTGGTGCAGGGATTCCGTACCTCGCACGTCCTCTTCTTGCTCGTGGCGCAGAGGAGGCACATCCCTGCCTTCCGCAAAGCGATTGTGCACGCGCTCCGCCCGTGGATAGGACAGATCGACGTACTGGGAAATCCGATCTGCTAGCCCTGACCATCAAGGGCCGACCAGCCGGTCTTGATCAAGTGGGGACAATGGCGCTGCCCATAGGTCAGGCTCTCCCGATAGCGGCGAGGGCGAGGACCAGCGTATTGTGCGGATCGCCAAACCCGCTGGCATTGCGCTGGGCCCAGCCAGAGGGTGTCTCTTGGGTGGAGGCCTCAGAAACAACGGCAACGGCCACAATCATCATCAGTAGAACAGGGCAGGCCCACCGTCGCACATGCTTGGTTTTCCTCCGTGGGTGTCCGCCCACATCCATTAATGCACCACCAGCGGCAGGAAGGCGACGCACGTTATTCTCCAGGAGAGTGTCTGTCCGTCGCTGCTGACCGTCAGCGTGCCGTCCCGGTCGGTGCGGAAGATGCATGCGCCGGCGGCCCGCAGCCGGTCCAGTGTCTCTTGAGTGGGATGTCCATAGGGATTACCGGCGCCCACCGAGATGACGGCAAAGCCGGGATCCACGGCCGCCAGAAACGTGGCACTCGAGCTGTAGCGGCTGCCGTGGTGGGCGACCTTGAGGACTGCCGCTTCCACCGGTGCCCCCTGGGCCAGCAGCGTGCCTTCGGTGGTCGTACCAATGTCGCCGGTGAATAGAAAGTAGTCCTGCCCGTAGCCGACCCGCAGCACGACAGAGTCCTCATTCTGGTTGCCGACGGGGGTGGGTTGCGGGTTCGCAACGGCGGCGGAGATGGGCCCCCAGGCATAGGTCTGGCCGGCGACGGCGGGTGTCGGGGTCAGCCCACGCGCCTGCATCCCGGCCCAGACATCCAGACACGCGCTCGTATAGCACGCCTGGCCGTTGTAGACAACCGCGTCCACAGGGATCGTCGAGCTGAAAACGGCGCCCAGTCCGCCGATATGGTCGGCGTGAGGGTGGCTCATGACGACGACGTCGATAGTATCTACCCCTTCCTGCTGCAGATACGCGACGACGGTAGGTCCAGCGTCCACGGGGCCGCCATCGATCAAGACATTGACGCCATCAGAGGTCTGCAGCAGGGCACTGTCACCCTGCCCCACGTCGATGAAGGCGACGTGCAGGGTGGTGGCCTGAGAGGCGGTCGAGGAAGAAGTGGAGAGCAGCAGCAGGACTCCGACGATGACGACCGGCACTAGGACGATCCATCTGGCGGCTCGTGAGCGAGGCATCGGATAACCCTCCGTGAGGTCACGGCTACGCCTCACCCTCCAGTCGCTGCCGAAAGCGATGGAACTCGGCGGCTAGACGGGTGACCGTGCGGCGCGCCCGTCCATAGCGGCGGCCCAAGTCAGCAATGCTTGCCAAAGACGGCAAGCAGCTCCGCGAGGCCATTCTCATCCAACTCAGTCAGCTTGACCGCCAGGTTTCTTCCGGAAGCGGCTTCGGGCTCAACGTTTTGGTTCAGCACCCGCAGTTCCTTCAGCTCCCGGACAAACTGATCTCGTTCGCTGGCGCCGCCCACGAAGTGTGTGTCAGCCAGAAATACGTAGACGCCGCCGCCGGCGAAGAAAGAAGCCAGCCGGGTGCCGTTCCTTCCCCGCACAGCAAATGCTGGTGCCTGTGTGCGCGCCTCGAGAAAAGCCCCATTCGCCAGCGCCCAGTTGAGCACTTGGCGTGTTTTCCCCCCCCACTCACTGGCAGAAGCTTCTTGGCACGCGGACTGCAGCCTTTCCGGAGTCCACACGATCGTCTCCGGGGGCGTTTCCTTGTTCTGGATCTGGCCAACCAAGCGCGGTACCAGCACTAACCGTGAGGCGTCATTCCCATAGCATCGCAACTCCAGGCCCAGAACCTCAGCGTTCTGCATCTCTCGGTTGAGGTACTCGACCATCCGGCGTACTTCGGGGCGCAGCTCGTCCGTCACAATGATCAAGCGCACCCGGCCCAGTCTCAGGTTTTGCTCGACGTTGTTCCACAGAGTCTCCACCACATCCGCGGCCCCTTCATCTATCTCTCTGCTCAGCTTCTCGCGAAGCACCTGGTCCAAGTCCTTGCCTAGTCGTCTCCAGTAGTCGGTGGCCAGCCTCCTGGCTTTACCTTCGCCCCACGACTCACTGGCGTTCGCGGCATACTCGATTATCTGGCCGATTACTTCTCTTTTCGACTCTGGGTTTTGGAGCAGCTTCGTCTCGACAAGTGTCAGCACGCCTCGCTGATCCACTAGCAGATGGTCTACTTCCCCCCCACCGACGGGCACCTCGCGGCGCAAGAGCGCGAACCTGGGGGGGTCTTCACTTGCCGGATCGATCTGCCGTCCAGGCAGGATTTCGGGGTGTCTCTCAAGAAGTGTCTGCAGAGCATCCTCCAGCGTCTTGCCGAATAGTCCGACACGCATGGAGCGTGCGGGAAGGGAGATCAGATCCTCCTCACCCAGGTAAAAGACTTCGTCAGATAGGTTTTGCATCAGCACTGTCTCCTCTTTTTTCGTGGACCTGATCGGGGCCCTCGTCAGTCGTCAGCCTTCCGACCTGGCCTCCTATGCCTGGTAGCCCAAGCACCTGGTCAGCCTCGCGACTCGGGTGGTTCTTTGCCTCGTTGCGCCATAGCTTCTTCTCCTTTGTACGTTCGTACTATACCACCGACCTGCACAAAGGGGAAGTCTCATTTCATCTGGGGCATCACACTGGTTCATCTTCTGCATCGCCTGGGGACTGCTCCGGCCGAAGACATTTGGACCGCAGGGCCCCGCTGTCGCCCTCGTAACAACTCTGGTCCGCGATACGCCGCCTCCCATGGCACTTGGGGTAGTTGGGACAGCCCCAGAAATGCCGGCCTTTCTGCGGGCCCGCGCGCGGAACGACCCGCAGCACCATCGGAGCGCTGCAGTTCGGGCACGCGGGAACGCTGCCGTCGGGGATCGCCGTAGCCACGAGCGGAGGTTCGGGAGCCCGCACCACCGGCGATAGCACCGGTGGTGCTTCCGTCGGAGCGGCAGTCTGTTCCCGCAAGTAAACGCTCAACTCGCGCGCATCGTACCCGGCCCGGACGGTCCCCGGGCCAGTGGCAGCTCCGCCGCGGCAAAGGCCTGTTCCATAAGCCGGTCGCGCTGTTCCCGGTCGCGGCGTTGATGGCTGGCGTCGTCCAGCTCGACCCCCAGCAACGGCCGCATCGTGGCGGGGTCGCAGAGCAAGAAATCCACGTGCTTGCGGTCGATGCGGTTCATCCAACTGCGGTTCTGTCCATAGTTTCCCGTTCGGGCGCTGTCAAGCGACAATTAGAAATACCCGTCGACGACAATTAGAAGTATCCATGCCCATGGGCTAGCTCTCGGCAGCGTCGGCGGTAGCGGGACCACCGAGGTCGACACGATTGCGCCGGGCCGCTTCCTCGGCGCGGACACTTTTCATCTCGCGGCCGAACTCGATGATGATGCTGTGGTGCACCACCCGATCGATGGCGGCCGCCGTTGTCAGGGGATCCTTGAACAGCTGATCCCATTCTGAAAAGACCAGGTTCGAGGTGATGACCACGCTGCGGCGCTCGTACCGTTCGGCACAGCGTCATTCATAATGCGGTACTCCTTGCTCATGAGATACAACGCTTTGCGCCGAGGCTCCTTCCCCTTGTGAACCGCTTCTCTCCAAACGCCATTCCCAATTGCGGCCATTGCGAACCCGGTAAGCCAAGTACTGTCCAGCACGCACGAGGGCCCAGACCCCGTCACGGGTGACCTGGCATTCAGCCATGACGTCAGTGATGGTGGGCAAGTGCTCACATTGTAGCGCACCCAGCAGCCGTGTCAAGTCGGTATCGGTGACGCGTACCCAAAGCTTCGAGCCGGGAATTCGTTGATCCGAGATCAGAACACCGTGATCCGCCCACAGGTGAACCAGGGCGGGGGAAACCTGGAGTAGTTGCGCGGCGGCCTTGGCCGAAACCAAGCCGTCACCGCGGGCCGCGGGTTGGGCGGGATCGAGCGGGCACGCGGTTGGGAGATGATGCTGCTTGCGCACAGACGCGACACGCTTGTATGTCCAAGGTTTACCGGTTTGCGTGGTAATGCCTTCCGCATTCAGTACCTCGGCAATCCGGTGGTCGGGATAGTGGGCCGCCAGCTCCCGGATCCGCTGCACGATGGGGGCGGCGGTGACGCAGTGCCAGCCAATTGGAGGGCAAGTGACTGTATGCCGGGTGGTTACCTCGCCACTCCACAGGATGACGAATTCTGCTGAGCGGCTTTCGGAGTGCACGGTCAGCGTGACTTCCCGGATGACCAATCGTAGCAGACGCTTGCGGTCGGCCTCGGTCGTGGTCGGAGCCTGCCAGAGGGCAGGTAGATCTTGCGCCAGCAGGCGTACCGCCTGTTGCTCAGCCTCGGTGAGGGGCGCGAGTTCGCACCGTTGCACTTGAGCATACTCATGTTCCAACTGGTCCAGATGGAGCAGAGCCTCGTTCCAACGCTTCTCCAGGTTGTAGGCCACCAGACGATGCTCCGGATCGACCGCATCATATTGCCGCTGGGCCAGACGCGCCTCATAGCGGGCCTGTTCCAGGCGCAATTGCCACTGCCGGTCCAGGGTTTGACGTTCCTGCTCCATAACCGCCAGGGCTGCCAGCATGGTCTCCAGGTGCGCCGGTTCGACCGCGCAGAGAAAGATTTCGCTGATCGCCTGGTCGAGGTAAGTCATCGGGAAAGACTGGCATTGGCAGGTTCCATAAGTCATCTGGTCCCGCCGACAGCCATACGACTGATACGACGAACCATAGCTGGGGGTCATCCGGTGCCCACAGCGCCCGCAAATCAGCAGTCCCTGGAGCAAGCCGCGACCAATACGCGGTGCCCCCCGGCTCTTTTTCGTGAAATTGTACTGGTTGTCGCGTAAGGCCTGGCGGTTGCGCTGATACTGCTCGAACGAAAGGTAGGCGGGGTAAATGTCCGGGATTACGATGGCCCATTCTTCGAGAGGCAACCGGTGCACATGGGCCTGTGGAGGATCGCCCGGCACGATTTGCTTGCGCCGCCGCCCGTAGACAAAGACCCCCGCGTAGACCGGATTTGTCAGGATCTGATGGATCATCTGGTAAGTGGGCTTGACCCAGGTCAGTGTGCCATAGTCCGGACCACTCTGGACCAGGCGGGGGATCGGGAGTTGCTGTTGCAGGAAGTACCGCTGCACGGCGCGCGCGCTTTGCAGGTGCTCGAACTGCTCGAAGAGGATTTGGAGGGTGTGACGAACCTGCTCGTCGGGGTCCAACACAACACCACCGTCATGCAACCGCCGGTAACCGACCGGCAAACGCAGCGCCAACTCGCCGCGCCGGGCCTTGTTCAGCAAGCTGTCGCGCATCCGGGCCCGCAAAATATGTAGTTCGGCGGAGAAGAGCGTGCCTTTCAGCCCTAGCAACAGGCGATCATTGATGTCCCGCGGGTCATAGAGCCCATCGCCATCGGCGATCAGGGTTTCAAAGACAGCGCACAATTCGATGACCCGATGCCAGTCGCTGTTGAGCCGGGAGAGTCGCGAAACTTCGGTGACCAGCACCAGACCAACCTCGCCCAGGCTAATGGCCGAGACCAGCCGTTGGAAGCCGAGCCGGTGGTAGCTGCTCGCCCCAGATAGGCCCAGATCGTTGTCAAGAACTTTGATCAGCGGACGCGGCCAACCCCAGTCATGGGCCACGTCCGCCAACTGATACTGGCGTCGGGTGCTCTCCTGGTTCAACTGCACCTGTTTGGGCGTCGATTGCCGGATGTAGACCACCGCTTGCCGCGCCAGATGATGAGTCTGAATCTTGGGCGAGATCATCGTTTCCTCCTGCTGTCAGGCGCAACCGCTGGGCTTGCAGTTGGCGGTGCAGGAGCTCGGTCCACAGGTGCGTCAGTTGTTGGCGCTGCTCCGGGCGAAATGTGGTCCAGAGATAGGGCATGGTTGAATTCATCGCAGGCCTCCGGTTGCGGTCGCTGGTTTAATGCTGTCACCATTATAACCAGATCACGGAGGCTGGCGGTGCTGAAAAGAATGATCTCGCCCGTTTTCCCGAGGAGTGGGGTAGGCGCGGTTTCGGTCCACCGGGCCGCCACCCATTGGGTATGCCCATTGGGGAGTTGGACGGCTAGCTGCACTTCGCCATCGGCTAGGTGGATCCGGCGGAGGACCTTCAGGGGTTGGCCATAGAGGGGGTGATACGGGACAGTAACCTGGATGCGTTGTTTGTCAGCGTCATCCAACAACTCGTTTTGTTGATCGGTGTTCCAGGAAGGTGAACAGGACCTCCATTTCTTCCCGGCTTTGCTGCACGTAGCCCAGGTCGTCCAGGATGATCACCTGGAAGCGGTCCAGCCGCCGCAGCTCGCGTTCCAATTCATAGTCACGCTTGGCGCGCAGCAGGCCGCCCACCAGTTTGAAGGTGGGGAGGAAAAGGACACTGTAGTTGCGCTGGACCCATTCGAAGCCAAGTGCCGCCGCGAGGTGGGTTTTCCCCGTCCCGGGCAGGCCAAAAATGAGGACGTTCTCGGCGCGCGTGATAAAGTCCCCCTGGCACAACTGGGGGAGCAGCCGGCGCAGCCGCAAAGGCAGGCGGCCCTGGTCAAACGTTTCCAGCGTCTTGTCCGCGGGGAAATGGGCGGCTTTGAGCGCCCGGACGACGCGGCGTTCGCGGCGGCCGTCCAATTCCTGCTCCAGGAGGTACAGCAGCAGCGTTTCCAGGGCCCAGTCCTCGCGCTGCGCGGTCGCCAAAGTCCGTTCGGCGATGTGGGCCACGGTGGGTAGCCGCAGGGTGCGACAGTGCGCGCGAATGGTGTCAAGCGTCACGGCGCACCTCCCGCAGGAGTTGATCATATTGGGCCAACTGCACGACCCCGCAACGCAACGGCGGGACCGCGATGGTCGCCGGTTCGAGCAGCTGCTCGACCGTGGTGTCGTCCCACCGCTCGGCGCTGGCCAGGAGCAGTTCCAGGGCACAGGCGACGTCCGCTTCCAGGGTCCGCGCCGCCAGCTTGAGGATGCGCAGATAGATCAGGTCCGCTTTGCGCGGCGCGTGCCATTGGTTGAGCCGCTCCCAGGCTTGGCGAAAGACCAGCGTGGGAAAGAGATCGTCGCGGTAGCGATAGTCCCGGAAACCGCCCGGTTTGCGCAGCAGACTGTCGATGACGTGCCGGTAGTTGATCCGATGGCGTTCGGTACCGACCAACCGCGACAACCTTTCCACCAGGTGCGCGTGGTACCAGACCTCGAGGTGCCACTCATAGATGCGCACAGTCACCCGCTGCCCAATCAAGCTGGTGGGCACCGAGTAGCAGTTCTGCTGCACCCGGATGAGGCTGCCCCGGCTGACCCGCGCGCGGACCTGACTGTAGGTCACGCCCATGGTCGCCGGCAGCGGCGCCATCACCGCCAGTTCCGCCGCCAGCCGCTGTTGGCGGGCCTGATTGCGGCGGCGCATGACCTGCTGGAGAAAGGCCTCGTAGTCGACCAGGCTGGCAAAGTCGCGGCTGCCCCGCAGCAACAAGTGCTGTTCGAGGGCCCGCTTCAGCCCGCCGTGCAGCGACTCCACGTCACCGTCTTCCTGCGGCGAGTGCAAGTGCGTCGTGCGCGGTTCCAGGCCATAGTGGGCCAGCAACTGCAGGTATTCCTCGTTGTAGCCCCGGCCCGCCGCCGTGAGCGGGTCCGTAGCCGCCTCGTGGAGTTGGTGCGTGGCGGCCGTGCTGTTATCGGTCTGGTGGGCTTGCGGCTTGTGGCGCAACTCCAGCAGGGTACTGTGCAGTCCCAGCCGCAGCGCGGCCAGCGATTCGGATTGCGCAATCCGCCCCCATTCCCAGTTGGAGTAGGGCAGCACGCTGTGGATGAGCAGATGCTTCAGCGGTTGGCCCTGGATCGTCACCCCCAGCGCGGTCAGCCAGACCCCATCGGTTTGCAGGACCTCGCCGGGGCGGTGGAACTGCTCCAGGACGGCCACCTGGTCCAGATGCAAGGCCCGCCACGTCTCCACCCGCCGCTGGAAGGTGCGCAATTGCCCTTCCTGGTAGCGCCCAGGGTGTTGGTCGCCCAGCCACTCAAACAAGGCTTTGGCTTCCAACGTCGGCGCGTCCGCCAACATCGTCTCCACCTGCGGCCAGTCCGCGGCGAAGGGGTCGGCGCGCGTCCGGTACGACCGCGGCTCCTGCAGCACACTGGGCAACTGACCCAGCCGCTCGTATTTGCGCACCGTCTTGCGGCTCCGCAGGTTGGCGCTGGCGGCCGCCTGTTCCTGGGTGCGGCCTTTCCGTCGTTCACGCATGATCGTCCTCACTTGGGCATCGGTGGCAGTCATGGTCTGGGCCTCCTTGAACGGAGCCCAGTTTACCATACCTGCTCCCGTTTTCCGAGTGGGTACTTCTAATTGTCGTCAATGGGCAATTATAATCGTCGTTGGCCAGGGCGCCGAACAGGTCGCCCAGGGCCACCTTGGGGCACACGACGGCCCAATCGGCGACGGCGAACCGCAGCACATGGTAGAAGCTGAGTTCGGCCGGCGAGAGAAAGTCAGCGCGGACGTGGTAGGGCAGGGCTGGCGGCGTCGGCCGGCCGAGGCCCAGCCAGCGCCGGATCGCGGTCAAGCAGCCCGTTTTTTCTGTGGTCATCTATTTCTCCTTGCATCGAGCGCGCTCATCTTGCCAGGTATTGGCGCGGCGATGGTAATGGCGCACTCCTCCAGCCCGGCGAGCATGCGCTCGCTCGTAACACCTCCCGGCTATGCCAGCAGCGGCCACCCACCTTTTCCTCCCGTGCGTGTGTGGCCGAAATCTGCGGCCTATGGCCACCAGCGACCGACGTCCTGTACTGACCGGGCCATATCGGCCAACATGGCTGGGGCCTCTTGCGGCCCGCTTATGGATAGGGCCAAGGGTATGAGGGATTCCACGTCGCGCAGGAACTCGGTCCGAGAGCGCGCGGAACATACCCGCAAGGCCGACCGCCAGGCGCCATAGATAGAGGCCGGGCCGGCGCGCGTTTGCGCAGTAAGACAAGCCACGAGGGCGGGTAGGTCCCGGTTTCTAACGAGTTGATGGTCTGTTCTACAGGCATATTCGAAAACAACGGGGACGAGCCCTTCGATCGCGTCCTTTACCTCTTGCTGTTGTATTTCTGGCAAGCGCGAAATCAGGGCCGGAATGACCTCCCGCGACCACGTGTCGATGAAAATGGCGCCCCCGCTCCATTCTCCGAACAGCGGAGACTGGGCCAGGGCCTCCAGTACCTTGAGAAGTAGCGGTTCCGAAAGGAAGGGGACCAAGCGAGCCAATAGCGCCGGCCGCTCATAGGGGCTCTCGAGAGCCCCCGGCGTTTGGACCGCGATGGCCAGGGTCTCGATTACGCTTTCCCTGGACTCGGGCGCCAGGTGCGGGAGCAGAGAGACCATGACCCAGGGGCGACCAAAAAAGTCATCGCCTTGCCGGGCCGCCGCTAATGTCTCAGCGGCCAGCTCGGCGCGCAGGGCCGTCGGTAGAAGTGGGAGTAGGGCAATTACCGCGCTGGCGCGGCCCCCGGGCCCCTCGATCTCTCGCGCCGCGGCTAGCGCCTCGCCGCTGACCTCCTCCCGCGGTCCCGGCGGCAGGTGGGGGACGAGGAGTGTCAGCGCTGCCGCCCGGCACTCGGCCTCTTGGAGTTGGCGGGCCGCGGCCAGAATTATGGGCAGGCCTCTGGGGGCGGAGTGCTCGACCAGTCCCCGCAGCGCCGGTAGCCGGGTTCGTTCCTCGCCTATCTGTGCCAGGCGCCCTACTGCCTCCTGCAAGACCTCATCTTGCAGCGCCGGTGGCAGATGAGGAACAATAACCGCCACACTCTGCATACAGCGCGACAGAATTTCCCCCTGCCCCTCTGGTCCTATGGGTACCGGAGGAACTGGCAACATCATTTGTGACAGAACCTGGTTGCTGGCGGCCACCAGTTCCGAGAACTCCAGCCTGTCCCCATGAGCCAGCAGGAGATCGACCGGTGTGAAATTGGACTGCGCGCGCCCCGGTCCGGTCAAGCCAGCCAGCGCTTCTCTCACTATGCTCCCCTGTTCTGCCTCCGGCAGGCCCGGAACCAAGATAAGCAGCGCGCGAGCGCGGACGACAGCATCTCCTTCACGACGGACCGAGTCCAGCACCTGGGGCCGTAGCTCTGCCGGCAGGTGGGGGGCTAGGCTGGTTAGGACACTCTCGTAGACCGCGCCGCTCATCCGGTCTGCTGCCAGCACTTCAGTCAAAAGCTGGTTACGTTGCGGCGCTGATAGCTGGGGGAGCAATCCGGCTACCGCGTTGCCCCACACGTCTGCTTGGTCTGTTTTGTCGATCTCGCTGGCAGCAACCAGGGCCGCCTGCAAGCCCACCTCGCGCAGCATGTCGGGCAACAGCGGACACAACCAGGTCAATGCTTCCGCGCGGGCGCTAGCCTCTTCTGTGCGTAGCGCGATCGGCAGCGTTGCTCGCAGCAGGTCCTCCCGCTGCGCCTGCGGCAGGTGCGGGGCGATGGTCAGCAGCAGTCGGACTTGCTGGGGTTCATCCCCCAGGCGTTGGATAGCGGCTAATTCCTCTTGTAACTGGGCCTCCAGGTACAGATAGTCTGGTAGCGCAGCCAGCGCCTTGCGGGCAGGTCGGCTCCACTCCGCCCCGCCCGGTGCGGGAACGGCCGTTGCTGCTTGGTCTGGGACCGCAGCCCGCTGTTCTTCAGGCGGATGTTGCCGCAGTTCCGCCAGGATATCGGCGCGTTCTTCCTCGTCCGCGATTTGCTCGGCCGCGTCCAGTGCTTCTTGCCACACTTTGCCCTTGAGCGGCCAGGGCAGCGCCTCGGCAATGCCGGCCAGGGTCCACGCCCGCCACTTCCCCTGTTCATGCCGCGCTGCCGCTAAAGCTGCGGGCAGGATTTCATCTCTCAGGGGGGCGTCCAGGTCTTGCCATAGCAGTTCAACCAATGCGGTGCCGCGGAGAGATGTGTTTGTTATCTGGCGTGCGGTATCGACGGCTTCGCGCCATATCTCTGCTGGCCTTTCCGGCCACTGGCTGGAGAGCGCGATCAAAGCCCACACCCGCGAATACGCGCTGGAGGTTTGCCGGGCAATGGCCAAGGCTGTGGCCTGCAATGCCTGTGGCAGGCTCGGTGCCAGGCAACCCAGCGCCCAGGCGCGAAAGTACGGCTTGGTCATCTTGGCAATCAAGGCCAGGGCCTCCGGCAGCACCCCTGCGGCGAGCGCCGGGACTACCTGAACCAAGGCCTCGGCGCGGTCGTATTCGCTCTTGATCTGGCTTATCAGGGTCAAGCATTCGCGGAGCACATCCTCTTGTTCTGCTGCTGCCGGTAGTCGGGAGGCTAGTGCGCCGAGGATACGGGCACGCAAGGTGCCATCAGTGGTCTCGCGCGCGGCGCTTAAAAAATCGGCAAGCAGGGTTGCCGGGACGTGGGGCGCAAGGTCTCGCAGCGCCCATGCGCGCAGGCCCTCGTCTGCGATCTGCCGGGTGATAGTTAAAACTTCTCGGAACGATGCGGCAGGCAAGAAAGGGCCCAGTGCAATCAGCGCCAACGCGCGCAGGTCCTCTTCGTCGACTTGGCCGACCATAGTCAGAGCTTCCTGGAGGACGATCGCCGGCCCGGTATGGTCCGTGCTGGGGGCCATTGGCCTACCGGCAGCGGTGTTTTCGGGCTGAAACATCATGGACAGCGCCGCTCGTAACACCTGGTTTTGGAAGGCTGCCGGCAGATAGGGCGACAGCCGCTCCAGGATTTGGGTGCGGATGTTTTCATTTTCCATCCCGCAGGCGCCAAGCAGAACGTCGCCGATCATTTCCTCGCGCGCGGATTCCATGTAGGGCAGCATGGTGACTAAGGCCTGCACGCGATGCTGGACGTTCCCGATTTGACGAACGGCCGACAGAATTTGCTCCAGGAAGGCCGGATGGAGATGCGGAACCAACGCTGCCAGCACTTGAGCGCGCGTATCTTCAGCAACTATCCGGAGGGCGGCAGTCACAATATTCTGTTCGCTGTAAGGAAGTCGTTCCAGCGATACCGGTGGAGGTGCGGGTGCTGGCCACCGATGCCGCGAAAAGACGGTTTGCCGCTGCGGCGCGCATGGCGGGGGCGGTGTCAGTGCCTCGGGAAGCGCTTCCGCCTGTAGACTGGCTGGCAAGTAGGGCAACAGCAAGGCTAGAAAGCGGGCTCGCGCATGCTCATCGTTGACCTGGCGCATGAACGCCAAGCCTGCCGCAAGCTGGGTTTCGGACAGCTGGGGAGCGAGGCCCAGGATGGTCCTGGCGCGCATGGCTTCGTCTTCCAGCTGGCCTGCGATGCCCCACGCTTCGGCCAGCAATTCCTCCGTCAGAACGGGAGCCAATTGGACCAACGCGATTCCCTTGGCTAACTGGTTGGGGTCCTGCCCCACTCGGTTCAGGGCCTCGTGCAACACATGCTGCTGGTGAGCGGGCCGCAGGTGTGGCAGTAGCGCGATGAGGGTTTCGACATACCCGTATTCGAGTCCCCGGACCATATCCAGGGCCCGTTCCAGTTGGGACCTTGATAAATGCGGGGCCAGACCGGTTAGGACCTGGGCTTGAGCACTCCCGTCGGCGATGCGGGCCCCAATGGACAACGCCTCGTCGTACTCCGCGGGTGATAGCCAGGGGGCCAGATCTACCAGCAGTTGCGCCGCATTACGGGCGTTTTTGAAATCAGGGATGCTGCTCAGCACTTCGCCCGTTACTCTGCGCCGCAGGGGTTCCGATAGGTAAGGGGCCACCGCGACAAGAACTCCCGCCCGGTCAGACTCATCCGCGATTTGGTGGGCCGCGGCCAGCATCTCCAGGGGCAGCTCCGCCGCCAGGCGCGGCGCCAGCGCTTCCCAGACTTGGCCGGCCAGTCTCGGGTCTTGGATCCGGGGCATCGCGGCCAGCATTTCCGGCAGCATCGTCTCCGGCAAGAGCGGGGCGATTCTGGCCAGAGCTTCGCAACGCAAGTCGATGTCCCGGCACTGCCCGATGGCGGACAGGGCTTCCCGGAACAGCTCTTCCGGCACATGCGGAGCGAGGACCACCAGGGCGGCGACGCGGGCCCGGTCGTCACTGATGTTCTGTGCGGCGAAAAATGCTTCCTGAAGCAAGGGTTTGGAGAGATACGAAATCATTCCGCTCCGCTCAGGTGCTCTCTCTAGCTCCCCATTGTCCTCCCCAGCGTCAAGCGGTATTCCGCCTAATGCCTGGGCCAGACTTTCCCCGCCTTGAGCTTGAATGGCCAGTCGCAGGGCGGCGGGCAAGAATTCTGGAGGCAGGAGCGGAACGATACCCAGCAATGCTTCTACCTGGCGTTCCGCGTCTGTCATATGCTTTATGATGTCCAATGCCTGCCAAGGAGCAAGCGCCCCTTCCCGGACGGCCCACTCCAGATGGTAGCGGTAAACCTTGGTGCTAGAAGTTGCTATGCTGCTCCGGTACAGGGCGTAGCGCGCTTCGCTGCTCAGGCAAGGCGCCGGCTTCTTGGCCCGCACCGCTCCCAGGTTGGCCGCCTCCATTGTGCGCCAGGCCCTTTCCACGTCCCGCAGAAAGCTGTCATTTGCGCCCCCCGGCAAGCTGGCGGCCCGTATGCTGGAGTCGCCAGCCAATGCCACTCCGGTTTCCCAGGCTTTAAGCCACAGGTTCTTCTGCGCGGTTGTCTCTAGCTCCAGCAGGCGTTGCAGGTCGCCAGTCCGCCCCGCGCCGTCCAGGTGTGCTGCTAGATACAGGCCGTAACAATTGTCCAAGGTGAGATAGTCTGATTCTAGGAGGCGTGGTAGCCCGGCTGCCAATCCCCCCCAAGCCGCCAGGTACCGGTCGGCCACCCGGCTGTGCATGGCCGGTAGGTCCAGCTGCAGTCTCTCCTGCAAAAAGTCGGTAAAGGAGCGGTGCACCACCCGCCAGGTTTCCTGCCCACCTCGTTGCTCTCGGCTCAAGAAGGGCTGCCAACGCTGCAGGGCGCGTTCGAGTATCTGCTCAGCTGGCCGGCCCAGGTGCGCGGCCAACCACGCTGCCGGCACTGGCTCCTGGGCCACGGCCAGCAATCCGATGGCCGGCCGGTACAACTCGTTCCACTCGTTCCAGCCTTCCCCCTTGACCTGCTCCAGCCGCCGCCAAAATTGCTCATAGTAGCCGTCCAGCCCGCGCGGCAACCCTTCCAGGCGCAGTGGATCAAAGCCGGGCTCGTGTCGGCCGATGTCCGCCAGCACATACTCCAGGTACATGAAGTTGCCCTGGCTGGCTTCCTGCAAGGCGGCGACGAAGCGCTCGACTGAGATTGGGGGTGTCACTGCGGCTAGCGCCTGGCGGACCTCATCACGCTCGGTGGCCTGCCGGCGCAGGTGGGCTGCAATGTCCTGCTGCTGGTGGGGGTTGTCCCAGGCGACGGTGAGATTCTCCACCGGTGTGCGCGCGGCGGTGGTCAGGGGGTAACTGCCCGGGCGCTGGGTCAGGAAGAAGTAGACCCCCTCCGGCAGGCGATCGGGTAGGTGCAGCCAGTTGTGACCCGGGGGCACGGGGTCGGCCTCGTCAAGGGCGTCGATGACCAGAACCAGGGGTTGGTCTAGCGCGCACTTCTGCCGCGCCTCTCCCAGAAGGGTGGCGAGGAAGGCGGCGTTCTGACCGGCCCGTTCGGGGAGGTGATCGTAGGGCAAGATGTACCGGGCGATGAGTTGGACGCAGAGGTCGTTGAGACACTGGTCGGGGCGGGTGAGGCCCAGTCTGGCGTCGTTGAAGTGGGCCGGGGCGTCGTGCCGCTTGACCAGCGCGGCGGCGATGGCCGTCTTGCCCAGGCCAGCGTCGGCAATGATGCGGAAGTAGCCGCAAGGGTGGGTGGCAATGAAGGCATCCACGGCGTCAAAGACAAACTGCCGGCCGACGAACCAGAGGGTGACGTTGGCAATGGTCTCGCCGAAATCGTAGATATAGTCCTTCAACGCCGGGTAGCGCTGGACGATCGTCTGGTAGACGATATTGTAGTCGCCGATGACTACGCCCTGAGCGTGCTCGATATGGATATCGTGCTTTCCAGCCTCACCGCTGGTTGGGCTTTCGATAGCACTTCCATCACTCTGTTCTTCACGCATCGCATTTCACTCGTAACGCTGTTTCACGGTTCCAGCATCGGCTTTCTCGTCTGTACATCCGTGTATCTGTGGCCAGAATCCGTGTTTACGGCCACCACTGCCCCACATCCCGGATCGCCTGGAACATCTCCGCCACTGCCTCCTCCCCGCCCAGGGCGTAGAGGACCGGCTCCAGGGTCTGCAGGTCGAAAACGAGGTTTTCCCGGGTGTGGGATGCCAGGAGGCGCAGCGTCTCCGGCCAGGGGGCGTACGCGGCGTGGCGCTCATCCCCGGCCCGGGCAGCCCAGTGCGGGGCCAGGCCGACCAGGGCCTCGGCGCGGGCGGTGGCATCCCGGATCTCGCGGGCGGCGGCCAGCGCTTCCCGGACGTAGCCGAGTTCGGACAAGCGAAGAGCCAGGCCGGTTAGGGCCTTGACCCGGGCATCAGCGCCGTCAATCTCGCGGGCAGCGGCCAGCGCCTCTTGCGGATAGCCGAGTTCGGCCAGTTGAGGGGCCAGGCCGGTCAGGGCCACGGCGCGGGCGTGGGTTTCCCTGATCTCGCGGGCGGCAGCCAGGGCTTCCTGGGGGTAGCCCAGTTCGGCCAGGCAGGGGGCCAGTTTGACCAGGGCCGTGGCGCGGGCGTCGGCCTCCGGGATCTCGCGGGCGGCGGCCAGCCCCTCCTGGGGGTAGCCCAGTTCGGCCAGGCGGGGGGCCAGGCCGGTCAGGGCCGCGGTGCGGGCGACGGCCTCCGGGATCTCGCGGGCGGTGGCCAGAGCCTCCGGAAGGAGCGCTTCCGGCAGGTGGGGGGCCAGGCCGGCCAGGGCCTTGGCGCGGGTGGGTTCGTCCTTGATCTCGCGGGCGGCGGCCAGGGCCTCCGGGAGGAGCGCTTCCGGCAGGTGGGGGGCTAGGCCGGCCAGGGCCCGGGCGCGGTCGTCGTCGTGCCGGATCTCGCGGGCGGCGGCCAGGGCCTCCCGCAAGAGCCCCTCCGGCAGGTGGGGTGCCAAACCGGCCAGGGCCTTGGCGCGGGTGGGTTCGTCCTTGATCTCGCGGGCGGCGGCCAGGGACTCCGGGAGGAGCGCTTCCGGCAGGTGGGGGGCTAGGCCGGCCAGGGCCTGGCCGCGGGTGGGTTTGTCCTTGATCTCGCGGGCAGCGGCCAGGGCCTCCGGGAGGAGCGCTTCCGGCAGGTGGGGGGCCAGGCCGGCCAGGGCCTCGGCGCGGGCGTACTCCCACTCGATCTCGCGGGCGGCGGCCAGGGCCTCCGGGAGGAGCGCTTCCGGCAGGTGGGGGGCCAGGCCGGCCAGGGCCTTGGCGCGGGAGAGTTCGTTCCTGATCTGTCGGGCAGCGGCCAGCGCCTCTTGAATCGCCAGGTCGCGTTCCGGCGGCGGCAAGTGGGGGGCCAGGCCGATCAGGGCCTGGGCGCGGGTGTACTCCCACTCGATCTCGCGGGCGGCGGCCAGGGCCTCCGGGAGGAGCGCTTCCGGCAGGTGGGGGGCCAGGCCGGCCAGGGTCTGGGCGCGGGATTCGGCGTCCTCAATCTTGCAGGCGGCGGCCAGCGCCTCCCGGGGATAGCCGAGTTCGGCCAGTTGAGCGGTCAGGCGGGCCAGGGTATGGGCGTACTCCCGCTCGATCTCGCGGGCGGCGGCCAGGGCCTCCTGGAGGTAGCCCCGTTCGGCCAGACGGTGGATCAGTCCGGCCAATACCTCGGCGCGAGCGTGTTTCCCCCACATCTTGCGGGCGGCGGCCAGCGCCTCCTGGGGGTAGTCCAGCTCGGCCAGGCGGGGAATCAGGCCGGCCAGGGCCTCGGCGCGGGCGTACTCCCGCTCGATCTCGCGGGCGGCGGCCAGGGCCTCCGGGAGGAGCGCTTCCGGCAGGTGGGGGGCCAGGCCGGCCAGGGCCTCGGCGCGGGCGTACTCCCACTCGATCTCACGGGCGGCGGCCAGGGCCTCCGGGAGGAGCGCTTCCGGCAGGTGGGGGGCCAGGCCGGCCAGGGCCTTGGCGCGGGTGGGTTCGCCCTTGATCTCGCGGGCGGCGGCCAGGGCCTCCGGGAGGAGCGCTTTCGGCAAGTGGGGGGACAGGCCGATCAGGGCCTTGGCGCGGATGGGTTCGTTCCTGATCTCGCGGGCAGTGGTCAGGGCCGCCACGAGGAGCGCTTCCGGCAGGTGGGGGGCCAGGCCGGCCAGGGCCTCGGCGCGGGTGAGTTCGTTCCTGATCTGTCGGGCAGCGGCCAGGGCCTCCGGGAGGAGCGCTTCCGGCAGGTGGGGGGCCAGGCCGACCATGGCCTTGGCGCGGGAGAGTTCGTCCTTGATCTCGCGGGCGGCGGCCAGCGCTTCGTGAAGCGCCCGGTCGTGTTTTGGTGACGGCAAGTGCGGGGCAAGGCCGGCCAGGGTCTGGGCGCGGGATTCGGCATCCCTAATCTTGCGGGCGGCGGCCAGCGCTTCCTGAAGCGCCCGGTCGCGTTTTGGTGACGGCAAGTGCGGGGCCAGGCCGGCCAGGGTCTGGGCGCGGGCGTAGGCGTGGGCATCCCGGATCTCTCGGGCGGCGGCCAGTGCCTCCTGGGGGTAGCCCAGTTCGGCCAAGCGGGGGGCCAGGCCGGCCAGGGCTGCGGTGCGGGCGTGGGCATCCCGGATCTCGCGGGCGGCAGCCAGGACCTCTGGGAGGAGCGCTTCCGGCAGGTGGGGGGCCAGACCGGCGAGTGCCCGGGTCCGGGTGTCGGCATCCCGGATCTCGCGGGCGGCGGCCAGGGCTTCCTGTAGCGCCCGGTCGCGTTTCGGCGACGGCAGATAGGGGGCCAGACCGACGAGGGCCTGGGTGCGGGTGACGGAATCTTGGATCTTGTAAGTGGCGGCTAGGGCCTTTGCCAGGAGTTTCGGCGGCAGATGGGGGGCCAAGCCGACCAGGACTGCGGCGCGGGTGTCGGTATCCAGAATCTCGTCGATGGCGGCGAGAACCATTGTCTGGAGTCTCATTAGCCGCGGGGCCAGGCCGGCCAGGGCCTCGGTGTGGGCGCCGGCATCGCCAAGCTCGTGGACGGCAACGAGGGCCTTCCCCAAAAGTTCCCGTGGCAAATGAGCGGCCAATCCTGACAGGGCCCGGGCACGGTAGTATTCGTTCCCGATCTCCTGGGCGGCGGCCAGGGACTCCGCGAGGAGCGCTTCCGGCAGGTGGGGGGCCAGGCCGATCAGGGCCTGGGCGCGGGAGCGTTCGTTCCCGATCTCTCGGGCGGCGGCCAGGGACTCCGCGAGGAGCGCTTCCGGCAGGTGGGGGGCCAGGCCGGCCAGGGCCAGGGCGCGGGCCCACTCTTCCTTGATCTCTCGGGCGGCGGTCAGGGCTTCCTGCAACGCCCCGGCGTATTCCGGTGGCGGCAGGTGCGGAGCCAGGCCGGCCAGGGCCTCGGTGCGGGCGGCGCAATCCCCGATCTTGCGAGCGGCGGCCAATGCCTCCTGAAGCGCCCGGTCACGTTCCGGCAGCGGCAGATGGGAGGCCAGTCTGGCGAGAGCCCGAACACGGTCATCGATGTACCAGATGTCGCCGGCTGCAGTCAGGGCCTCCTGAAGCGCATGTCCCTGTTCCGGCGGTGCCAAGTAAGGGGCGATCATAGTCAGGGCCTCGGCGCGGGCGGCGGCGTTCGCGATCTCGCGGGCGATGGTCAGGGCCTCCTGGAGATGGCCCAGTTCGGCCAGTCGGGGGGGGAATCCAGACAGGGCCTGGGCACGGTAGTATTCGTTCCCGATCTCGTGGACGGTGGCCCGGGCTTCCGCGAGAAGCGCTTGCGGCAAGTGGGGGGTCAGCCCGACCAGGGCCTGAGTGCGGTAGCGTTCGTTCCCGATCGCGCGGGCAACGGCCAGGGACTCCCCCATGAGTTTCAGCGGCAGCAGGGGGGCAAGTGCCTTCAGCGCTTCGGCGCGCCGACCTTCGTCCGACACCTGCCGGGTGTAGGCCAGCGCCGCCGGTGGTGTCCAGCCTCGGACTTGGTACTTCACCAGCGCCGCCAGCAGTGCCGGCGAGATATTCCCGGCCAGGCTGTGGACGCTGCTTACGATCAACGCGCAGCGCACCTGCTGGCCCACCGCCGCCGGGTCATCGAGTCCGCCCTCCTCGGCTCGCCGCCAAGCCCAATCCAGGTCGGAAAGATACCCGGCGTAACTGCCCTCGGTCCCATGGCGGGCCTCGGCCCAGGGCTGCTTCTCCGCACCGAGGGCGACCAAAGTGTACAGCTCCTCCCACTGCTCGGCCCCGGCCATGTGCGCCGCCAGGTGGCGTAGGCCGTAGCCGCTATCCAGCGAGGCCAGACGAGGCCATTCCCCGCCGCAGACCGCCCGGTAGTGCTCGGATATCCGGCCGTGCATGTGACGAGTGCGCTTGGCCATCTCCTCCACCAGGTAGTGATCGCGCAGCGCCAGCGCCTCAATGTCGGTTTCTCCGCTGAGAAACTGGTGCAGGCTGACGTGCCGCAGGCGGTATCTTTCAGCTGCCGCATAGACAAATGCCCCCCAGTCCTCCCCCAGCAGGCGCCTCAAGGCATGGTCGTCCACCTGCACTCCGCTCCAGGCGCGCAGTTGCGTCAGCGTCGCCGGCTCGCGGGCGGCAGCGAGTGCCGCCAGGAGGGGCGCGTAGAGCAGGTCCCACTCCGGCTTTTCCCGCCGCCGTCCCCAGTACTCGGTATAGTAGCCGACCAGCCCCACCGGCAGGCGGGCCAGGTCCAGCGGGGCGCGCTGCCCCCGGGCGATCTCGTCCACGATGTAGTACAGGTACATCCAGACCCCGGCGCTCTTGTCCAAGAGCGTAGCGATGAACTCGTCGCCCCCGTAACGCTGGGCCTGCAACTGCCCGCGCACTGCCGGCCGGCTGGCCACGGCCTCCAGGTAGCTGCGCATGTCGGCCAGGTTCTCCTCCCCTCTGGCGGCCAGTTCCGCGGGCTCGGGGTAGGGCGCTACCCGCAGCGGCACCGGCACGGGGCGCTGCGCGAGCACCAGGTATCCCCCCCGGGGCAATACCCGCGGCAGGCCGAGCACGTTCTGCCCGGGTGGCACCCCGGCCTCGTCGAGGGCGTCCACCACGATGACCAGTTTCTCCCCGGCCGTCAGCCGCTCCGCCGCCAGGCGCAGAAGCCGCTCGAAGAAGTCGGCATAGTGGACCAGCGACCCGGGAAGCGTCCCCCGCTGCGCGTACGGCTCCAGGCGGAAGCGGGCCACCAGCTGGGCACACAGGCTTTCCAGGGCGCGCACGACGCCGCCGTCCCCCGGCGATTGTTCAACAAAGAAGTGGAGATAGCGGCGCTCGCGGACCAGGTGGGCCAGGAAGGTGGTCTTGCCCACGCCGGCCTCGCCCCGCAAGAGCCACACGCCACGGTCGCGGGCCGGGTCGTTGAGCCAGCGGTCGAACTGGGCCGTTAGCCATTCCCGGCCGACGAACTCGTCCAGGCGAACCCGCTCGAAAACAGGGTCGGGGTGGATGTAGAGTTCTTCCAGGGTGGCATAATCTGCGTCAAAGAAAGTGTTGAAAACGTTAGTCACCTGCGCCCGTTCGCCCACTACTGTCCCCTTCCCTTCCTGCACGGTCACAGTGTACGATGCTCGGGCCAGTCCCTGGGCCTGCCGCACGACGCCCTCGTATTTCGCGGCCCTTTCCATGGATTCCTCCAGGCTGTGGTGAATGGCGGCGCCATCCTGGGCCGGGTCAGGCAACTGCTCCAGGGCGCGGCTGTCGAAGAGGGGGTGCAGGGCCGGCTGTTCCTGCAGTTCGCTTTCTAGGTAGTGGACAAAGTCGGCGCAGACGGCGGTCAGTTCCCGGAGACGGTCAGCCCAGGGGTCGAGGTCGGTGAAGCCCAGATGGGCGGCCCAGCGGCGGGCGAGGAGGGCCGGGTCCGGCTGGTCCCGGCGGGTGAGGAGTTGGGCCAGTTCGGGCGCGGCCGGACCCGCCAGGAAGGTCTGGTCAAAGAAGGAGGCTGTCCACTCGGGGTATTGCCTGGCCAGGGCGACATAGACCCGCCCCAAGGACTTCTGGAAGGCCATGCGGGCTGGGTCCTGTCCCAGCCATTGGCGCACCCGTTCCACCAGATCTGCCTTCTCCAGAAGGTAGCCAAAGACCGCCTTCGTTACGGCCGCCAGCACAACCTCTACAAGCATACTGCCCCCCTGTAGTCTGTCAGGCCCTCCTGTGGGTCTCGAGGCCTGTTGGTTATCGTTGTCTCTCCTCCTGCCCCGCTCGACACGGATTGCTCACACGGAAATAGGGATTGCCTCTTTCGGACGCCTCGGCAGCAGGTATCCCACGGCCTGCGTCTGCAGCCCCACCACATGCTGTCCGTGCCCATGGCTGGCACCGCATGTCTACCGCATTCCCCCCCGCCGGCCTTTCCTGCGCATCGCGTTGCCCGCTTTTCCCTCATCCGTGTTCTAATCCTTGTCGTGCCCACGCATCCAACATCAACCGCCTCGTCCGGTACTCCCCGTGTTGTTTGTTCTCCTTCTCCCTCAACGCCCGGAACGTCTTCCCTGGCAAGCCCGAGCCGTAGACGTTCGCCGGGTCGAGGATGTAGCGCAGCTCCTACGCGGTGAGACCGTCGTAGCCGGCAGCTTTGTTGAGGACAAGGCCATTGTCTTCGTCCGCTGTAGGCTTTCGCTGTCCCCCGGCAGCATGGGCGCAGTCCGGGGTATGGTTGCGTTGCTACGATTGGATTCCCAATCCGATCAACGGCCGCGGTCTGGTAGGCCTGTTGCTCTCCCCGGGTCACGGCGGTTAGTTCCCGATGGGAGATCGCCCATAGCGTATCCGGGGCCGGCGTTGACCATCTGCCCGGGACCAGGACCGCCCGCGCCTCCGCCCAGGTCCGCTGGGCCTGTTCGGCGTCAGCAGCCAGGGCATAGGCCTCGGCAAGAACCCGGCCACGGCCGTAGCGGAAGGCAATGTTCCCCGAGACGTGCGCGCCACGCGGGAGACTGGTTACGGGAGCGGGAGAAGCCACGGCTTGGCCCTGCGGCCAGACTTTGAACCAAAGACGGTGCATGGCGCTATCCTCTCCCTGCTGGGATGAGTTGAACTCCGGTGCTATCGTAGCGGACGTTCCGGCAGTTGTCAAGCCGGGCCGGTAGGGGTCGCGCCAATACCCCGACGCATGCGCGGCTGGCCGGCCCCTCGGGCCTTGCCGCTATACAAAGCTTCCCGGATCTGTTCTCGGAACACCCACGGCTGGGCATTGCCCGGCGTCGCGTTCGCCCTCTTGGTCAGGGTCTGGAGCAGGTACTTGCGGTTGATCACCAGCACCCCCTTGGTGGGCGGGCTGGGAACAACAAAGGCGCGCGTGAACACGATCAGGGGCGTGATCCACACCCGGAGGCCGACAACTTGGCTGAGCACGTCGCGCAGCCAGTAGGTATTGCGCAGAGTTTGGGCGATGAAGTCTTTCTCGGCCCGTCGCCGGTTGATCAGTATTGTGCCGCTGACGATGTGCACTCGCCCCGGGTGGGATTTGGTCTCCAGAAGGAAGACGCCGCCGTGCTGGCTGAGCACTACGTGGTCGATGTTCCCGTAGGGGCTGGGCACATCGTGGAACACGCAGTAGGTCTCATCCAAGGTGGCCAGGAGGGCCCCCATTTGCTCCTCGGCGGCAGCGCCACGTACCGCGCGCCTGTAGGCGCCCAGGCTGCGGGAGAGGAGCGGCTCAAAAAAGTCCGGCAGGGCGCTCAGGAGGATGATGCCCACCAGCGCCCCGGCTCCGACGAGGATGGCGAGGAGCAGCACGTTGTGCAGTGCGAACCAGAGCGCGACAGCGGCAAGCAGCAGGCCCCCTGCCAGGAGGAAGGCGATGAGGCGCCTCCGCCGAGCCATCTTGCGGGTACTGGCCCCAGCGTGAACTGGGTGACGCGGCATGGCCACCCTCCGTTTGCTACGCGAACCTCCGCTTGGAACGATCTTCCGAGTCTTCGGGATAGGCCTGACGATAGCGCCGTTCGAACTGCTCCGGCGCGCTGAGGTGCGACGGGTCGCCCAGCTCGCGCCAGCCAATCGCTACAGCACCTTTGCCTTTGATCAAGTCGGCCAGCTCGTTGTCGCCGCCGGCCCGGACCATCCAGGCATGTTTGGGCTTGGCCATCCCACACCTCCGGCCATGGTTTCCTGGCGATAGTCTTGCTACTTCCGCCGCGGGACGCTCGCCAAGAACCGGTCCAAACGGGCCACGAAGTCGTCTACATTGACACTCGTGATCTCCTGCGCCCGGGGGCCGAGGAGCGCCTGCGCCTCTTCGCTGGTCACGGCATAGAACTGGGCAAAGGCTCCCGACCAGACGCCTACCCCCAGTTTCCCCGGCCCGGGCCAGACTGTGAACAGCGCCCGGTTATGGTGGGATGGCGGCGTGGCCATGAAGCACGATTTGTACGGGTGTGGATACAGTCCGTGGGCCTCGATCGCTTGCAGGATGGCGCGAAACTCCTTGCCCACCCCGTGTTGCTCGGCCAGGGCGGCCACCATCTGCAGTTTGCCGCCCGGCAGAGCCGCCGGCGCGGTGGGCGGTGACTCCACGTGCCACCGCGCCAGGGCCCAACGCTCGATCTCCTGGCGCCGGGTGAGCACCTCCGCCTCCGTCCAGTCCGCGTAGCGGGCCAGCTGCTTTTCCATGAAGACAACCGAGTTGACGTAGCCGACCTGCCCCCCGGGTTGGCCCTTTTTCTCCGGGAAGGGTTTGTTGCCCAGCTGGCTGTTGTCGGAGGTCAGGCAGAGGTTGCCGATGTCGTGGGTGTACCGGCCGCGAGCCTCAGGGCTGAACCGCTCCGTCCAGTAGCCGGCCTCCGCCGGGTGCTGCGGGAGAATGTGCTCCACGGTCTCCTCGCTGCGCCTCACGACCTCGTCCCATGGCAGCCGCACGGCTTTGCGGGCCGCGTGCGCCAGGTGCTCCTCGTACTCGTAGAGCATGTACCTCAGCCCCGACCAGTGGTACCAGTCCTCGCCTTCGCGGCGAAATCGTGCCACGAACTGTTCGTCGGAACAATAGTACAGGAGCGACCGGCACAGGTCGTCGCGCACGCTGGAGCGGTCCTGGCCATGGTAGAGGCCATACCCGAGACGATAGAGCGTCGAGATGCCGGTGTTGGCGCGCAGGCGCCGCCAGCGGTAGACGCGAAAAGCAAACCGTTCGGCCAGTTGGACGGTCTCCAGGTAGCTAGGCCCATCCTCGGGGAACCGCAGCCGAACGGCCAACAGCAGGGGCAGAAACGAAGCCAAGGCCCCGACCCGCGCCAGTTTCGTGCTGGCCGCGACCAGCTGACCGTGCAGTTCCGGGGTCGCCCGAAAGGCGTTGAAGGCCGCTCCGTGCGCCGGGTTGTGTACGTCGCAATAGGCGGTCGCCGCGGAGCGCAACGAGTCGAGATACTCCTGGATGTGGCGCAGCAGCTCGGCGTGCCGGTCCTGGTAGCCCCGCAGGCTGAAGCGCTCCTTGACCGAGCGACTGCCTGCCCAGCCATTTTCCCGGTAGTCGTAGGCCATCAACCAGTGCGTTCGCAACAGCTGGTCCTCGTGCTGCGTGCTCCCCAAGCCGGCCGCCATCAGATGCTCAAAGATGTGGGTCCACGTGGTGTTGATCTCTTCGCCCAGGTGGGGGTCGACCTCCAGGTCCAGCCGGCTGGCCAGGTAGAGCAGGTGGTTCTTGACCTTGTCCAATTCCGTAATGGGCCGGCCGCGGTCATTCATCGTCTCGAAGACGACGCCGGCATCGGCCTCGCTGGCGATGGGGTAGACGATCAGACTGAGCCGCTGGGCGATCTTGGCGTACAGCGCCTCCAGCCAGTCCGGGTAGGCGGCCCCCAGCTCCTTCCATTTCCCGCGCAGGTATTGGGCAAAGTACGCCCGGGCCTCGGCCAGCTGGCGATGGGAGCGGATCGTCGGGCCTTCCACTCCCGGCTTGTGCCCCAGCACCGTGTTGTAGAAAAAGCCGTGGCTGTCGCGGTTGAGCGTCAGCTTGGGCATGGGTTGGCCGTTGCGGTCGTGTACGGCGATATAGATCTCGCGCAGGCCGTTGGCCAACCGGCCCATCGTGGGGACTTGCTCCATCTCCTGGCGGATCGCGTCGAGCAGTAGGACAATGGTCGTCAGCCGCTGCTGGCCGTCCACGACGTAGAACTCGACGTAGGTGCGGCCCTCCTCGTCCATCGGCGTACGGGACGGGTGTTCCTTCCGTGGGCACAGGATCAGGGTGCCCATAAAGTGGTCCTTGCCTTCGAGCAGCAGCTCCAGGTCCTCGACAAGGTCGCGCCACTGTTTCTCTTCCCAGGCATAGCCGCGTTGGTAGTCGGGGATCTGAAAGAGACGACCGGTGAAAACACGCTCGAGGGTCAGCAGATTGTCCATTTCCATCACCATCCAGAATCTAGAAGTCATCTCATAAATGCCTGAGTAGAACGATGATGCAGCCGAGCTGCACAAAGCCAAGGTAATTTACCAGATGGCGCTCGTAACGAACCACCAATCGTCTGAAGTTGCCCAGCCAAGCAAACAAGCGCTCGATCTTCCAGCGCCGCTTGTAACGCCGCAGCTTGCGGCCGTCCTGAGTGCGCGGCTTGCGCCGGTTGCTCCGATGCGGCGCAAGCAGCTCGATCCCCTGTACTGCCAGAAGCGCGTCCAACGGGTCACTGTCATAGGCGCGATCCGCGATCAGTTTCTCGGGCAACTTCGGCGCGAAGCAGGCCGCGAGGGTGGGCTCGACCAAGGTCACTTCATGCGGGCTAGCACTTGTGACGCGTACGGCGATTGGAAGACCAGCGCGGTCTGCCACTGCCATGAGCTTCGTACCTTTGCCCCGCTTGGTCTTTCCCACCCCATCGCCCCCTTTTTTGCCGCCACGAAGGTGCCATCAACGAAACACTCTTGGATATCCAGGCCACCGCGTTCCTGGAGGTCGCGGGCCAACGCCCGCAAGATCGTCTCCATCACCCCCTCGCGAGCCCAGCGTTGGAAGCGCCGGTGGCAAGTCTGGTACGGCGGATAGCGCTCCGGTAGGTCCTGCCAAGGTGCGCCGGTCCGCAGAATCCAGAGGACGCCATTCAGTACTTCCCGCGGCTCTTTCCAGGGTCGGCCCCGCGTGCGGGGCGGCTGGCGTTCCTTCTCGGGCAAAAGCGGCTCCAGTACGGCCCACTGCTCATCTGTTAGGTCCATCACTCACCTCGATCATCGTGGTGAGCATAGTATACACCATTTAACAGATTTGTGAGATGACTTCTAGTTACTCTCGTCGCCCTGGTTTTCTGAAGGGCCAAGATTCTGCTGGTAGGTGTCTCGAACTCAGCAACCATGAATGGGACGGCCAGTTCATCAGCTTTTTGGGAGGCGTTCATTGCAGGCTCCTTGGAAGCGACAGCGAGTCCTCTTATCCAACTCCTGGGCCAAGTTCCTGATCAGTAGCTCTTTGGCGGAAGCACTGGTTCTCGATTTCCTTTCGCAGATCAGGGGAGAGTTCCGTTGTTTCGTCGATCTCAACCCCTCGCCAGATACACCTTTCAGCTTTTCTGACCCGGTGTAGCTTGGCGCGATGCAGCTTGGCGGCGCTGAAATCGACCTCAACCAGTGTTGCCCCTGAGAAGTCCGCGTAGTGCAATTTCGCTCCGCTCAAGTTGGCCCCAACGGCTGTGACCCGGCGGAAGTTGGCCTTGATTAGGTTCGCTCCACTCAAGTTGGTCGCCCACATACGGGCTCCTTCGAGATCAGCTCCCTCAAGGTCTGCCCCGGCCAAGTCTTTTCCAGATAGACTGGCCCCTTGCAGATCGAATTCCCGCAGGCTGGCTTTCTTGCCTTCTGCAGCCCAATTCCGCGCTGTGCGGGTGTCTTCCCGACGCTGCTTGGTTGCTTCATCGCGAGATTGTCGTTTTCCCTCCAGCCAGAACATGGCCAGGCCGGTCAAGAAGCTGCTGACCATCCCCAATAGCCATCCGAGCACCAGCAAGAGCAATTCGTTCGACATCGCACTCCTCATTGCTACCCCTGAACCGCCAGCCGGCCTTGGTCAAAGTGGCTTGGGCTGACCTCTTCAACCAGAGCCGGTTCTCCAAAGTTGTTGCCCTGGGTACAGATCGATCATGTAACTCCTTCGTTGTCGTCACAAACGTGCTATTCGTGGTCAGGTCTTTGTCAGACCCGTCGCAACACCCCGCTCTCTATGAGCCGCATAAAGTGGCCGGCCACCAGGCGTGGCAGTGGCCCACCGCGAATCAACGTGCCCAATTCCATATTGAGGTTCATTGCGTAATCGGTCAGGTTGGCGCTGGAAATGAAGAGGACCTGCTCGTCGGCCACGGCGCATTTGGCGTGCAGCGAGCCCGTGTGGCCCTGCGGGTCGGCCGGCCGCTTATCCTGCGGCCAGATGTAGATGGCCGCACGCTGCTGCACCGCCGGCCCCAGGGCCTGGATCGTGTTGTAGGCAATGCGCTCACCGCTGGGCTCGGGCGCTTCGACGCAGATGTGCAGGTCCACCCCGCGCTCGAATGCGTCGACCAACGCTGCGGTGATGGCGGGGATCTTGTAGACAGCGAAGCTCACTACCAGTAGCGACTTGTGAGCGGCGTTGATGACCTCGAGCAAGACTTGGTCGGTGCGCCGCAGGGGAACCTCCATGGCCCCCGGCCCTGTCCAGATCAGCTCCACGACCTGCGCTTCGCGGCAGTGCTGCGCCGTAGTCGTTGCCGTGACCAGGGCCAAAGCGACACTTTGGGGACTCTGATCGGCAGCGTGGCGCTGCCAGGCGTCGAGGAGCTTTGCCACCAGGGCGCGGAGGCGCGGCTGGGGGGTCAACTCGAGGAGCCGCTGTCGCGTATAGCCCCAATCGACGACGTCGCTCGTGGCGATAGCCTGGGCCAGGGTCTGGATTAGACTGGCCGGCAACTCCAGGGCTATTTGTACCGCTTGGTTGGCAATGATTTCATAGGCAGTAGCCATCGTTACTCCAGCGGGAAGAACGCCAAATCATCGCGATCTACCGTGGCCCCAAGGACGGAACGATCCAGGTACTTGTTGCCCCGTTCACAGGAGGTTTCGGGCATGAACATGCAGGCATGGCAGGCCGCCCCGTGCAGCGTGATGCCGTGCGGTTGAGGTTGGTGCTCGGCGCAGAGCGGGTCCGCGGCGCACAGCTGCGCACTGCGGAGAGCCGTGGTAATGTGCCGGCGCAGCTCGGCCGGCTCACCCAGGCTGACTAATCCTCCGAGGGTGCCTTCACTGTCGGGCGCGGCCGTGTAGAGCAGCACGCCGGCCAGCGGCTCGGGGTGGTCGGAGTCAGCGTCCGGGGCGCGCGAGTAGATGCGCTCCCGCACGCTGGCTGCCGTGTAGCCGCACTCCAGGGCCAGTTGGCGCATCAGCGCATGGGCAAACGAATGCAGTAGGACATAGCGCAGCCCAGGGTAACGGGCGTCGAACGGCTGCAGCGAACGAGCCTGCCGCCAACAGCGGTAGGCCGCGAGAAACTCTTTGTCGCGCTGCTGGACCGCCGGCCGGCTCAGCCAGTCCTGAATCTGCGATTCGCGGAACTGGATAAAGATGCCTTCGCCCCGGATTTCGGTGGCTGGCAGCCAGGTTGACGGTCGCCGCGAGAGGGCCATCCGCCGATCCTGGCCCGCCGCGCTCGTTTCCTCGAGCTCGCCGGGGGCATCAATCCGCGTAAAGCCCAGGAGCGCCCGCACCTCGCGCAGTCGCTCGACTAGGACAACCCGCTCCAGCGCCCCTTCCAGTCCCGCGGGGACAGCCACGGGTCGCAGGCGGAAGTCCTCGCTGTTGAGGGCCGGGGCGGGGTGGGTCAGGATTTCCCACTCTGGCCCCTTGAGGTCCAGGGGCGCCGCCCCAGTGCCGGAGTCATCCCGGGCACGCTTGTCCTGGATGGCCTGCCAGATCTCTTCCTGGCTGTAGCCGAGGAATGCGCCCATCTGACCCGTCTTGTAGGCGTAGCCGAGAACGCCCAGGTTATCGATATGCTGCAGGTTAGCCCAGTGGTCTTCGACCAGTTGGGCCAGCCGGGACGAGGCGGCGGGGATGGCCAGAGTGGTGACGACATCGGGGAACCACAGGTTCGAAGCCCCCAACAGGATTGCCCGCACCTGCTGGTCGCACTTCTCATCGTCATAGTCGCGCAGGTGAGGGCGCCGCCCCCGGCACTGTGGCATGGACTGGCGTCCGGTTTGGCCAAACGCGTCGGCCAGGCGGCGACGTTGCCCACAGGTCTCGCAGCGCACTTCCAGGTCGCGAGCTTCGCCGGTGGGGCCGCGTTCTGTGAGCGTCAATATAGCGTCGCACTCGGTTGGACCGTGATGGACAAACTCGATCCACGGGAAGTCGTCCAGGTGGCCGTTTTCGCAGGCGACCATGAAGCGGGCCGGGACCACCGTGGGTGGCTTCTTCTCCTTCTGGCAGTTGCTGTGTACGTAGTGCGACCGGTCCGGGTGGAAGGGGTTCAGTTTGACTTCAAAGAGGCCGGAGCTCAGGGGGGCTAGCCGCCGGCACTTGGGGCAGAGCAGCCAGCGCGGAAAGAGCGTTACCGGAACCCCCACGTAGGCCGGTTCGTCAAAGGGGTTGGGGAAATGCGGTGTCTCGGGCGTGATCGGCAGGGAAAGCAGCCGCTGCACCGGCCCCAACTCCCAACATACGGCCCGCAGCAGCCGGTCCTCGTGGATCTCGTGGACCACTCCAGGATCGGTCGGCCAGTCCTCCAGCCCCATCACGATGACCGACAGGTAGGGCAGGTCCACGATGGCGCCGACGCCATAGGTGAACATCATCTGGGTGGGGCGCAGCTCACCGACTTTGGGCTTGACGTTGCTCATTCTTCACCCTCTGCGGAAGTGCTCTTGTAGGACCACGGCCGGCCCTCGTCGTGCCGGGCGCTGTCGTCGTCCAGGATCAGGTTAACGGTGGGCTCGACGTCGCGCAGCGAGTTGAGGCAGGTGAAAACATCCCAACTGGTCAGCCCTGGAGCACGCAACAGTCCCACCGTGCTGCCATCCTTGACGCCCTGATAACCGAGGTGAACACCCTGCTGAATCCGGCTCTCCCATTGGTCAAGGCGAGCCAGGAGATCCTGCTGCACGAGCTCCGCGCTGGCGTTGCCGCTGATGAGGGCAGCCCGGGCACACAGCTGCTCCACGGCTGTCTGGACCAGCGCGTGCTGCCGTTGAATCCGGCCCGCGCCGTGGTTCCCATTGAAATCCAGCCCCAGTAGCCGCACCAGGGCCACCAACACCGCGCTCAAGCCGCGGTCGAGGGCCCGCGGGGAGAACGGCGTGACCGAGAGGGCCTCTACGTGTTGATAGAAGGTGGCATGGTAGTGGGCAAAACTCTCATAGTGGCTAATATCGCGTGGGCGGGTCCAGTTGTACACGGTGCAGACCAGGCCGGGATAGTAGCGACCAACGCGGCTGGTGGCCTGGATGTACTCGGCGGTGGTCTTGGGCTGGTTCGCGACGACCATCAACCCGAGTCGGCCCACGTCCACGCCCACCGAGATCATGTTCGTAGCCAGTAGAACGTCCACCGGCCAATGGGATGACGCGGTGGCCGGCTTCGCCTTGCCGGAAAAGGGCACGAACACGGTTTCCAGGCGGTCGAGCACCTCCGGGATATCGGCGGCGCTCTTGCGCGAAGTCAGTTCTTGGACCCGCCATGGCTCCAAATAGCGCCGCGCCAGTCCCCGGCGGTCCATCTGCTGCAGGCGAGTGGTAACTGTATCATCAACGGCCCGGCGCATCCCGCCCAACTCGCGCAGGGAGTTGAAATAGCCGACCAGGGTCATCCAGGGGTCAGCCTCCTCGCCGTAGCGCTCAAAGAGCAACTGCGCGGCTGCCAGGAAAGCAATGTAGGTGCGGATGAGGGCGGTCTTGTAGCGGATGCCGGGAGCATAGATGCCCAGGTAGCGCCGGCCCGGATATTCCGCGCTGGGCTGCTGTTGGCGGGAGAAAAAGTTATCAGTGGCCTCGAGCCCGTGCGGAGGGAAAATGCTCAGGCGGCGTAGAAAGAGGCTGTGAACTTGGGCATCGGCCCGGCGGACCGTGGCGGTGGAGGCAATCACCTTGGGCCGGACGAGGGCCCCGTCCACCTCCCAGGCCGCCAGGCGGTCCACGGCCGTCTCGTAGAGGCCCACGAGCGTGCCCAGCGGCCCGCTGATCAGGTGCAGCTCGTCTTGGATGATCAGATCGGGTGGGCGCAGTGGGCCGACCGGGATGGTCCGGGCCTTGGCCAAAGTGCCCTTGGCGGGATGATGGTCGCTGTCCTCGATCTCGGGCGAGCGGTAGCCATGACGCTCGCAGTAGCCGTCCACCTGGCCAAAGAGCATCGCCGTGCGCCCGTTCCAGGGCATCTGGGCGAACTTGTCCACCGTGGCGATGAGCAGGGTGGGCAGGCGGCGATAGATCTCCTCGTCTACCACCAGGGCCGGCAGCCCCTCGTCGGGGGCGTGGCGCGCGTTGAAGGGACAATCACCGATCGACCCACAGTAGATCAGGGTGCGGCCGCGGCCCTGTTCGAATGGCTCGACCCGGATGTCGCGGCCGGGTTCGATCCGCTCCCCGCACCAAGGACAGTTGGTGAGTTGGTAGGGGGTGCCTTCGCGGGGCAGCGTTCCCTTGCGCAGTTGCTTGACTGCATCGGCTGCGTCCTGGGTCCAGTTGGGGGTGCTGTGCCGTCCGACCCACAGGCCGATGCGGAACGGTTCGCTGCCCCACTGGACTGGATCCTCTTGCCGGATGACCTCGCAGGCGCAGAGCAGGGCAGTGGCGCGCTGGAACTGCTGCAAGGTAAGCAGACGCAGGGTGTAGCGCATCAGGACCGCGACGCCGGCATGCCCGGACCGTCCGCCAATCTCGCCCTGCAGGCGGCGCAGGGCCATCGCGTAGGCGGAGAGACCCAGGTAGGCTTCGGTCTTGCCGCCGCCGGTGGGGAACCATAGGAGGTCGGCCACGGCGTCCTGGGCTTGTGACCCCGTCCCCACCCGCTCGGGGTGATGCAGGTCGGTCAGGGCCGGCAGGTTCAGCAGGATAAAGGCCAGCTGGAAGGTGCGCCAGGAGTGGTTGGCCGGGATATCCAGGTCCTCCAATGTGTCCTTGCCCCCTCGGCGGACGCCGGCGGCGAACAGGGTGTGGATGCGTTGGAGGTGCATGGCGCGGTTAGCGAAACGAAAAGCCTTGGCCGCCCGTGGATCAGCATCGAGCATGGTAATGCCGGCCCGGATGCGCTGCAGCGCCCGCCGGCATTGTTCCAACGCGTGGCGGGCAGCATCTTGGAAGGGGGCGAGATCGGGGGCCGGTGGCTGGAGCCGCGCTTCCTGGACCGTGATCCAATCGTCGTATGCCGCAGCGAGCGGCGCCAGGGCCGCTGTGAAGGCGCCGTCGGGTACCTGGGCGAGCTGCTGCATATCCAGGACCAGGCCGGCCATGGCGGGGATCTCTTGCGCGCTGGGTGAAGTGACCTGGGGCACGTCGTAGGTTGGCACGACAGCCGTGCGCAGGCGGACGGCGCGGTCCGTGCGGCCGGGGGCCAGGTCGGCGGCCACCGCGACGCCATGGCCGATGGCAAACTCGACGTGGTTGCGGTAGAGCATCGCCAGGGTCTGTTCCTCCAGGTCCGCCTGGCCGGCCAGCAGCGGCCGTTTCTCGAAGATAGCCGCCCTGTCCGGCGCGGCGACGAGCAGCTCCGGCTGGAAGAGCCAGGCACTATCTTTGCGTTTGGCCGGCTCGGACTGGCCGTTGACCAGGAAGAGGGTAATGATCCACTGGTCGTCGCGCCGGCGCACCAGGCCCTGAATGACGACTTCAGGCCACTCTGGGCTGGGCGACCAATCCAGAATGCGGCCCTGCTTGAGCTGTATGGGTGGCGAAACGCCCTCGACTGGGGTACGCTGCCAGCCCCATGAGCTCTTCTGGTCCCTCTCGCCTTCCCGGCCTTCTGCCGCTTCCGGTTCCCCGGCGATGTCGTAGCGTCCCCAACGCGCGGTCACCTGGATGGCCGGCGCCTCTCCGCTGACGGCGAAAGTCAGGCCGATAGAGGAGGGGAACATTGTCGCCGTCTGCGGGGGAGGGCTATCCGTGGTGCCATCTTCCTCGTCTGGGCCGGCGGTGACCTCCTCGTCCATTTCTTCAGGATGCGTGCTCTGTCCACGGGGAGCGAGCAGGCCCACCAGGTAGCGGTCGCGCACATTGCGCTCGGGGACGATTTCGTCTGGGCCTCCAGCCGGGCCCAGGAGGTCGGCGATGACGGCGTACTCGAGTTCGGCACGAATTTGGCTAGGAACCAAAGAAGGTCGCTTGTCAGTCATTCAGGTGCTCCTTAGTCGCGTCTCGCCCGCGGCGCATTTTGAACTCAGGAGAGAGGAGGCTTCATCTCGATCAACCAGTTGGCCAGCATGGCTGCAGAAACGACCGCGAACTCCTGCTGAGCTTCGTCTAGGTAGTCTGTGAAAAGAGCGATGCGCAGTGTTTGCGCCAACAGTCCTAACTTGTACTCGTAGTCGATACTCTCTTCGTTATATGGCTCGGTGCAGATCCTACGAGCAGATTCGCGAAGCGCACATACGGAAATGACCATCTTCCGCGAGTTGGAGTCCAAAGGCAGGTGACGGATCCGTTCTAGCTCGGCCCTAGTCTGAGCTGCCGTAAGCAACTGGTCAAGCGCAACATAGGCATCAAGGTCTTGGGTCTTGAGCGCAGCCAGCTTGAACTTGATTTCCGCTTCAAGCCTCACTGTATCGAGGAAACGGCACCCTCGTTCAACATCTTTCATCTCTGTAAAGTCGATCAGGTACATATTCTCAATACCGTCGATCAGCAAGTTCCGCGGATTCAGATCGCCATGCGATTGGCACAGGCCGATTGGATGATTCTCCTCAAAAAGCTGGTAGAACGCGCATGCTTGGTCTTCTGGGCTAGGCCGTAGATACACTCCAGGATTGGGCACATCCCTCGACAGGCCTGGTATCTGCAGCATGTCGCTATCCGGATTGTGGAATCTGCTACGCCGGCATTGTTCCTCGATAAGCTGGTACTCTCCCTGTAGAAAACGAGGCAGATAGTAGTACTTGCGATGCTTTCTCTCAGCAGTCTTCTGTGTGCGGTACAGCGGGAATAGGGCCTGGGTAAAAAGGCGTAGCAGAAGCCTCTCCACATCCTCTGCTTGGTGATCGCGATAGAAGGACTGGAATTGATCCACTCGAAAATCACGATTATCACCAGTTGCGAGTTCAGATAG
>Ga0302251_1000332_pt1 | contig 49035 bp, 45 predicted proteins | sample AAG_RA_Gln_MG_FD_193534 | JGI IMG/M metagenome (GOLD analysis project Ga0302251, IMG submission 193534) | Enriched activated sludge microbial communities from anaerobic digester in WTTP, New Holstein, Wisconsin, United States - AAG_RA_Gln | ecosystem: Engineered > Bioreactor > Anaerobic >... | reverse complement strand
GGAGTTTTTGTTTGTTGTGCGCGCAAGGGAGGGCGGGGCAAGCACAACACCTATTTTCTTGGCGACGTATTTCGCAAAGCGAAATACGAAATTCGGCGGCGACGAAAAAAGAAGCGGCGAAAGCGAGGGCGGGCAAAAATTCCTTCCCCCCCCAACCCCCTTCCTTTTTGCCCGCCCGAGCGGAAAAGTTTTCTGCTCTGCCACGCAAAGCGCGGCAATCAAAATTCGCAATCCGGATTTTTGTTAAAAAAAGTTCGGATTTCGTCCAGCAAACACCACCATATTGAATTAGACGCCTCGCTCGGAACGAAGCGCCGAGCAAAGCAACTAATCAACTTTGGTGGACCCAAGGAGATTCGAACTCCTGACCTCCTCTTTGCAAAAGAGGCGCGCTACCAACTGCGCCATGGGCCCTTAGTGTGGGTATGCCTGGACTCGAACCAGGGACCTCGTCATTATCAGTGACGCGCTCTAACCAGCTGAGCTACACACCCTTCTTTAAAATAAAAAGAACATTTTTTAAAGGAAAAGAATTAACCTTTTCTTCTTTTAAAATCTTTAATCCTTTATCCTGAAAAATCTTTTTCCATTCTTGAGTAGTAAAAAATCTTCCTCTCTCTGAATTCCTTTGAAAAAAACGAGCAAAAGATGTCCCGTGAAGCCAACACATTATTCTGTAAAAGATTCCGTCCGCCGGACTTTCATAAACAACAATCACATTTTTAGCCACTCTGATTATTTCGTCTAACAATTCTAAGGGATTCTTTGTGTGGTGCAAAACATAATTCACTAAAACCACATCAAAAGAATTATTGTTAAAAAAAGAAAGGCCTTGACCATTATACAGCTTAAAAGGAATATTTTCAACTCTGTTATCAATGATGTCCACACCTAAAAGATCGGCCTGAAAAGCTTGCTGAAATTTTTTACCCGCTATGCCTGAACCACAACCAAAATCTAAAATCTTGGAATTGAGAGGAATGAATTCCTTACACTGCTCAACCATTCTTTCCCCTGCTTTTTCGTAAAATCCCTTAAATAAAGAGTAGAAAAACATAAATAATAGGTTCCTTAGAGTTGTTCCGCGAAACTTGAATTGGTCTTTTTTAAAGGCAGAAAGACCAACGCCTTAAGAATTAATTCAGTGATCACTCGCGAACTAATTCTTGTCGACAAACTTTCTAAAATAAATGATCCACGAGCAGCTTCCGCTACCCGTGCCTTGTTACGACTTCGTCCCTCTCATTGAGCCTACCTTAGGCCCGCTAATGCGGGATTTCGGGTATTCCCAACTCGCTTGACGTGACGGGCGGTGAGTACAAGACCCAGGGACATATTCACCGCAGCATGGCTGATCTGCGGTTACTAGCGATTCCGGCTTCATGAGGTCGGGTTGCAGACCTCAATCCGTATTGAGGGGCCGTTTGCTAGGATTAGCTCCAGATTACTCTTTCGCTTCCCATTGTCGGCTCCATTGTATCACGTGTGCAGCCCAGGGCATCAAAAGGCCATGCTGATTTGGCGTCATCCTCACCTTCCTCCTAGTCGTCCTAGGCAGTCTCCTATGACATATAAAACATAGGACAAGGGTTGCGCAGGTTACCCCATTTAAGGGAGCAACTCAAGCCACCTGCTGACGACAACCATGCAGCACCTGGACTACTGTCCCTTGCGGGTAAGCGCATCTTTCGAAGCGCTTTCAATAGTCTGTCAAGCCCTGGTAAGGTTCCTCGCTTGTTGTCGAATTAAGCCACGTGATCCACCGCTTGTGTAGGTCCCCGTCTATTCCTTTGAGTTTTAGCCTTGCGGCCGTACTTCCCAGGCGGAACACTTAACGCGTTAGCTTCGCCACTGCAAGGGTCGACACTTACAATGACCAGTGTTCAAAGTTTAGGGCGTGGAATACAAGGGTATCTAATCCTTTTCTCTCCCCACGCTTTCGTCTATCAGCGTCAGGACTGCCCCAGCTGACTGCCTTCGCTTTTGGTATTCCACTCGATATCAACGGATTTCACCCCTCCACCGAGTGTTCTATCAGCCTCTAACATCCTCTAGTCCATCAGTTTTCCCCGCAGCTTCAAGGTTAAGCCCTGAAGATTTAACGAAGAACTTAATGAACCGCCTACAGACCCTTTACGCCCAGTAAATCCGGATAACGCTCGGGGCACTCGTATTACCGCTACTGCTGGCACGAGTTTAGTCACCCCTTATTCCTATGGTACCGTCAAAAATTCTTCCCATAGAAAAGCGGTTTACAATCCGAAGATCTTCATCCCGCACGCGACGTCGCTGCATCAGGGTTTCCCCCATTGTGCAATATTCTCGACTGCTGCCTCCCGTAGGAGTATGGCCCGTATCTCAGTGCCATTGTTGGCGGACAAGCTCTCACTCCGCCTACCCGTCATAGCCTTGGTAAGCTTTTACCTCACCAACTAGCTGATAGGACGCAGACTCGTCCCTCACCGGAAAACCTTTACCGATTTCTCGGACCATCAGGAATTATCTTGGATTTCTCCAAGCTATGCCTGAGTGAGGGGTTGATATCTACGCATTACTAACCCGTTCGCCACTATCATACGCCCGAAGGCGCATGACCGTACGACTTGCATGCCTGATCCACGTCGCCAGCGTTCATCCTGAGCTAGGATCAAACTCTCAATAAAAATCGCGGAACAACTCTAAAAAACCTACTTTGATGTTTTCAAAGAACTATCAAGTAAAAACTATCTTACTCTCTTTTTTTTAATTGTCAACACGCATCATGAGCCGGCAGACGGATTCGAACCCCCGACCTACTGTTTACAAAACAGTTGCTCTACCACTGAGCTATGCCGGCCTATCTTTTTGGGAGGGATTTTTCTTTAAAGACATTTTAATGTCTTTCCAGTACTTATCAGGTCTTTTCTTCTCTTTCCTTTGCTTTAACTTTTGCGTCAAACTCAGTATTTTATTATCTGCTCTTAAAAAAACAATCCTTGCTCTTAAAAGAAGCTTTTGTAAAATATTTTCCCACTGCGTTGATTTCTCTTTAAGGAAAAAATTGGCTTTGCTTTTTTCTCTTTTTATAAACTTCTTTATCTCTGGAAAATGTTCTCTTCCTGGCAAAAAAGCGATCTCTGATTTTTTCCTTAAGATTAAAGAAATTATTCCAGCCGAACTTAAAACAAGAGCTATAAGCAAAATAATTTCAAAGTTCATATCTGGCAAATCTTTTAACCAAAATGTTTTCTCCGGTTTTAGCAATATATTCGTTTATCAAGTTTTGGATTGTTTTATTTTCATCTTTAATCCAAGGTTGATTAATTAAACAATTATCTTTTTTGTATTTTTCCATTTTTCCCTTAACAATTCCTTCTACTATTTCCTTAGGCTTATTTAAGGCCTTAGCTTGTTCCTCATAAGTCTCTTTTTCTTTTTTTAATATTTCTTCGGGAATTTCTTCCTCTCTAACAAAAAGCGGATTCATGGAAGCTATTTGTAAACAAATTTCATGAGCAAGATTCTGAAAATCTTCTGAGCGAGCGACAAAATCAGTTTCGCAATTCAGCTCAATCATTACTCCTAGTTTTTTGTTGGAATGAATGTAAGAATCAATAAGGCCTGCCCCTACACTTCTTTCTCCTTTTTTCTGAGCCACTGCTTCTCCCCTCTTCCTTAATAGCTCTTTTGCTTTTTCAATATCTCCTTCTGCTTCTTCTAAAGCTTTCCTGCATTCAGCTAAAGAAATTCCTGTTTCTTCTCTAAGTTTTTTGATTGATTCAATTTCTGCCATAATTTTAATCTTTTAATACTTCTTGAACTTTATTTAAAATGTACTCAATCGAAGAAAAAGCATCGTCATTAGCAGGAATAGGATAATCAATTCCTGTTGGGTCAGTATCTGTATCAACAACGGCAACAATTTTAATGCCTATTTTCTTCGCTTCTTTTATAGCAATACTTTCTTGATCAGCACTTAAGGCAAATACAGCAGCCGGCAATTCTTCCATTTCTTTTATTCCCCTGAACTTGGCATTCATTCTTTCTAGTTCTTTCTGGATACTCAGTCTCTCTTTTTTAACATAATTCTTTTCAAAATCTGAATCTTTGGTTTTGCTTTCTAAATCTTTAAAATAGTTTATTCTTTTTCTAATCTCCTTGAAATTAGTAAAAGTACCGCCAATCCATCTTTCGTTGACAAATGGACAATTACAAGCCTTAGCTGTTTCTTCTACTAAGTCTCTGGCTGCCATTTTCGTGCCAACAAAAAGAATTGTCTTCCCCTCTTGCTTTACTTGCTTGATAAAATCCAGTGCTTCTCCCAATTTCTCTGCTGTCTTCTCCAAATCAATTAAATAAATCTTGTCTTTTTGTTTGGCCACATAATCTTTCATTTTTGGATGAAGCTTTGACTTTTTATGGCCAAAACCAAGACCAGCTTTAATCATCTCCTCTGGGGAAATATTATATTCTTTTTTCACTATTTCTGTATCCATGGTACATAATTATATATCACAAATAGAAATTAAAGGCAAGAGTTTGTATAATGCAACTCCAACTAGATTCAAAAGCGAACTCGGAAAAAATTTATGAGCATAGAAAAGCTCTTGATTTTAAACAAGTTTTCTGATAATATCTACCAATATGAAAAAAGACATCCATCCCCAATATTTTGAAAAAGCCAAGATTCGCTGTTCTTGCGGAGCTGTTTTTGAAATTGGCTCTACTCAAGAAAATATGGAAGTGGAAATCTGCTCCAAATGCCATCCTTTCTATACAGGAAAAGAAAGAAACTCTGGCCAAGTAGGCCAAGTACAGAAATTCAAACAGAGAATGGCCAAAAAGAAATAATTATGGAGCAAAAGTTCAATGCTATAATCATGGAGATTAGAGCAGGAGTAGGCGGAGAGGAAGCCGCTCTTTTTGCCAATGATCTCTTTCGCATGTATTCACGCTACGCTCAAGACCATGGCTTCAAAACTCAAACTCTTGATTATCAACAAACAGATATTAGAGGATTAAAGCAGGTTATCTTTGAAATATCAGGAGAAAATGTTTACGAACAATTAAAGAATGAAGCTGGTGTTCATAGGGTACAAAGAATTCCAAAGACAGAAAAATCAGGACGGGTTCATACTTCCACCGCCACTGTAGCCGTCTTGCCCAAACCGGATAAAACTCAAATTGATATCAAGCCTCAAGAAATTAAGTTTGAGGTTTGTAAGGCTTCTGGCCCAGGAGGACAATATGTTAATAAAAGAATGACTGCTGTAAGAATGGTTCATCTTCCTACTGGCCTAGTAGTTACTTCTCAATCAGAAAGAAGCTTGCAACAAAACAAAGAAAACGCCCTCGCTATTTTATCCGCTAGGCTTTTAGAACAAAAACAAAAAGAAGTAGAAAAAGAATTAGGCGGAGCGAGAAGAGCACAAATAGGAACAGCTAGCAGGGAAGAAAAAATCAGAACATACAATTTCCCTCAAGACCGAGTAACTGACCATCGCATAAACAAGAGCTGGCACGACCTTGAATCAATCATGAACGGAAAGATTGATAAAATACTTTCTGCTTTAGCAAAAAATTAAAGACTTCCAGCTTGCTCTAAGATATTAATATCTTTTTGATATTCATCAGCCCTTGCCACTACACTGCGGCCGTAAAACTCTTCTTGTGCCGTCCAAGAACCACCAGAAAAATATCTCATTGCCGCTCTAAATTCATTTTGAGCAGCCCCATTATCCCTTAAAAGCAAACCAGCAGCTAAAAAGGCATCATTAACATTCCAAGGATTAGCTGGTCTCCCAGTAATGGCTGAAACCTTTTCTCGATAAAGCTCCCAAGTAGAAGGAATGAATTGAGCTGGGCCCATTGCTCCTCCCCAGCCATAAGGAACGCCCCTTGAATACAAAGGCATCCAACAAGAAACAGGAGTTTTAGTCGGGTCCATTCCCAATTCTTTGGTTATCTTTAGAAACAAAGAAATGTTGCTTGGACTCATTACTCTTTGTTTAGAATTTCCTTTTAAATCTGTTCCCGCGCCAGTAGTGAAATTAGTAACATAGCACTGGCCAACGTTTCCTCCAAACTTTCCATTATTATATGATTCTTGATGAATTATGGCCAGAAGGAAAGCAGCCCTAACACCAGTGATTTTTTCTACATTTTTAGCTATTTTCACCGCTTCTCCAAACTCAATCCCTTCTTCTTTTACTCCCACCAATTCAAAAAGACGTTTGCTAATTTCAGCTGCTTGTTTATCAATTTCTTGTTTTTCCTGAAGCTTAGCCTGATATTCTTTTTCAGTTAAACCAAGATAATACTCTCTTTCTTGTTTAGTTTTAGCATTTTCTTCTTTTTTAATTCCTTGGATAATAATCAAATTTTTTAATTCATCGGTTTCTTCTTCTAGAGAAACTTTTTTTGACTTTAAGCTGTCTTCTAAGTCTTGAAGGTTTAAAAGCGCTTCTCTGTTTTTAGCACTCAAGGTTTCTAGATAAATCATATTGTCAAAAAACTGAGAAACAGTATTGCTAGCAACCATTATTTCCAGAAAATCCTTTTTGTCTTCCTTTTGCACTGCCCGTAGAATCTCAGCTACTTTTTCTCTTTGCTCATCAATCTCTTTAGAAGTTTGCGTCATAGACTTTTCCGTATCTTCTATCTGAAACCCTAAACTCTTAATAGAAAGATTGGATTGAGAAATTTGATAATTCAAATCTTTAATTTTTTTGTTTAAGGTGGCTATTTGATTCTGAAGAGTTTGCTTTTTCTGACTAGTTTCTGATATTTCCTGTTGTACCTGGGCTCCTTTCTGATTTAAATAATCTAAACATTGATTACAAAGATTTTGACATTCTTCTTCAGAAAGCTGATTGCATTCAGTTTCCCATTCCCCTGTCCCGCAAAGTTTTTCCAAATCATAGGCCCAAGCAGAAAAAGGCGCCATTACTATTGCGAAGAAAAGAGATAAGAAAATTAAATTTTCCCTTACTCTTAACATCTTGTTTAAGATTCCTTCTTTTCTTCTTCAACCGGTGTTTCTCCTGTCTCCGGTAATTTTTCTTCAACCGGCTGAGCCAACTCTTCTTCAATGTTTTCCGGCTCAACCACTTGAACCACAATTTCCTCAGGATTATCAAGAACTGTTACTCCTTGAGGCACTTTAATATCTTTTACTAGAATAAAATCATCAAATGTTTTTAATCCGCTGACGTCCACCTTAATTTTATTGGGCAAATTACTGGGCAAGGCTTTAATTTTCAATTCTTTGATATTGGTAATCAGTGTTCCTTCTAAATTCTTTACTGCCGGAGCTTCTCCTTCAATTTCTAAAGGAACCTCTGTTTCCACTTCTTCTTTCAAATTGGGCTGATAAAAATCTATATGAATCAACTCTAAAGTACGAGGATTCTTTTGAGTGTCGTAAATTAAAACAGAGTACGCTTGACCATTATCCACTTTTAAGGAAATCAATGTTTCTCCTACTTCTTGAAAAACCTTTTCAAAGCTTTTCCTTTCAACCTGGAGAAGAACATTTTCTAAACCTGGACCATAAAGAACAGCAGGAATCATTCCCGGCTCCGCCACTTTTTTTCTTGTTTTTGCTTCTAATGTTTTCATATGTGCATATTATACCTTTTTTATCTTTTTTGACAAGACCCTAATATCCTCCTTTTCCACCAAGTAGTTATCTTTAGCAGCAAGAAGACCACTGGTTGCTCCTTTTTCTAATAAGCAATATTTGGAATTGGTTAGGCCTAATTTAATAGCATACTCTATGTCATTGTTTGACTTAATTAAACCAGAAACAAAACCTGAACCAAAAGAATCACCAGCTCCTGTGGTATCTACTACTTTAAACCTCTTCAGCTTGGCTTGATAAATCATTTTGCCGTCAGAAGCAACTACACCATCTTCTCCTTTAGTAATTACATTCAATCCTTGATGCATCTGATTTGTTTTTAAAACTATTTCCTCTTCTTTTTTGTAATCAACCCCGGTAAGCAGAGAAGCTTCCTCTTTATTTAAGAGTAAAACATCAACCCTATCTAGAATCTTTTTTAATTTCTGCTGGCCCATCAATATCTGAGAATTACCCAGATTAGCCAAAACCTTAATGTTGTTTTTTTGAGCAAAATAAACTAGTTCCTCGGTTAAAACATTTAATTTTCCGGACAAAGGAGCAAGATAAAACCATTTGCTTTTCATTTTCTTCCAATCAGCCTCTGAAAGCTTCAACATTTCCGAAGCTCCTCGGTAGACTAAAATCGTTCTATCTTCTCCGGGAATATGAAGAATTACCGAGTTATTGGTTGGTTTTAACGCTTTTTTAACTAAAGAATAATTTATCCCGTTTTCCTTTAAATAAAGGATTACTTCTTTGCCTGGAATATCATCCCCTACTGAGCCACAATAAGCAACTTTTAAACCTTGCCTCTGAAAAGTTGTAGCTGTATTCAATCCTCCGCCACCAAAACTGAAATACATGTCCTCAACATTAATCTTTGACCCAAGGTTAAAATAAATGCCTTTATCAATAATTAAATCCGCATTATCTCTTACGTTTTTTTTACCGGATAAAATAAAAGAAATATCCCAAGTGGCTGAACCAAAAGTAATAATATCAAACATGCTTGTTAGCAATATTTAAAATTGTTTTAATAACCGTGTCTGGATTCAAAGAAATGCTTTCAATCCCCTCTTTTATTAAGAAATTGGCAAACTCAGGATAATCAGAAGGTGCTTGACCACAGATACCGCAATACTTGTTCTTTTCTTTGCACTTTCTAATTACTTTTCTTATCAGTTTTTTAACTGCTTCATTGTTTTCATTGCCAATATGAGCTAAATCAGCATTATCTCTATCCAAACCTAAGGTCAATTGAGTTAAATCATTGGAGCCAATACTCATTCCGTCAAAAATTTGCAAGAACTCATCAATTAAAATCACATTAGAAGGAATTTCGCACATTACATAAACTTTCAAATTACCATCATCAACTTTTTTCTCTTTCAAAATTTCTCTAACCTTTTTCCCTTCTTCCACGGTTCGGCAAAAAGGAACCATTACTGCAATATTGGTTAATCCATATTCTTCTCTCGCTTTTTTAACAGCCAAACATTCCAGCTCAAAAGCTGGTTGAAAACTAGAAGAGATATAACGGCAAGCTCCTCTAAATCCTATCATAGGATTATTCTCTTCGGCTTCAAAATACCTTCCTCCCAGCAAATTTCTGTATTCATTGGTTTTAAAATCAGAAAACCTAACAATTACTGGCTTGGGATAAAAAGCAGCGGCAATTTGAGAAATGCCCTCGGCCAATTCATTGATAAAAAACTCTTTTTTATCTTTATAGCCCCTGGCCAAATCTTCAATAGTTCTCACCTCTTCTTTGGATAGTTTGCTTTTTATCTTATTGAAATGAAGCAAAGCCAAAGGATGAACTTTTATCTTTTCAGCAATAATAAACTCTTCCCGAGCCAAACCCACTCCATCTGCCGGCAGAAAAGAAAGCTTAAAAGCAGATTCCGGAGTTCCTAGATTCAGCATTATCTTTACAGGCAAATGAGGAATTTCATCAAGATTATATTTCTTGACCTTAAAAGGAAGTAAACCATTAAAGACCCTGCCCTTTAATTGGGTACAATCAATCGTTACTTTCACTCCGGTTTTCAATTTTTTAGTTGCTTCTTTAGCTCCAACAATACAAGGAATACCCATTTCCCGAGAAATAATAGCACTATGACAGGTTTTTCCTCCTTCATCGGTAATAATAGCCGAGGCTTTAATCATAATGCTGTTCCAATCAGGGTCAGTCATTTTAGTTACCAAAACTTCTCCCTCTTTAAACTCTTTCATTTTCTTTTCATCTAAGATTACTCTTACCTTGCCTGCGCCAATTTTTTCTCCAATAGCAATACCAGTAAGTATTGGTTTGGCTTGAGTTTCAATTTCATACTCTTCATAAACTCTCTGCTTGTCTGCCAAACTATGAACTGTTTCTGGCCTTGATTGAACTACAAACAAGGTGCCTGTTTTCCCATCTTTTGCCCATTCTATGTCTTGAGGACATTGATAATGGTCCTCAATCAAGCAACTCCATTGAGCTAAAGTCAAAATATCATCATCGGTTAAAGAAAACCTTGCTTGGTCTTTTTCCGAAACCTTAACTTCTTTTGTTCCCCCTTCTAAATTGTAAACATATCTTCTTGTCTTTCTGCCGAGATTTCTAACAATAATTGGTTTAAAACCTTTTTGAAGAGTCGGTTTGAAAACATAAAAATCATCAGGAGTAATTCTTCCTTTAACAATTAATTCTCCTATGCCAAAAATAGAACTAATATGAATAATATCCCTGAATCCTGTTTCTGTATCAATAGTAAATATTATTCCCGAAGAACCTAAATCACTCCTAACCATTTTCTGAACAATGGAGGCTAAATAAACTTCTAATTGCTTAAAACCTTTCTCATGTCTATAAGAAATGGCTCTATCTGTAAAAAGAGAAGAATATGATTTAAGAATCGTTTCTAATAATTCTTTTTCTCCTCGAACATTTAAATAGGTTTCGTGTTGGCCGGCAAAAGAAGCTCCAGGCAAATCTTCAGCTGTGGCTGAAGAACGAACAGCCACATCAGCATTTTTGCCATATTCTTGACAAAGTTTTTGATAGGCTTCAACAATATCTTGTCTCAAATCAGGAGGAAGCTTTCCCGAAAGGATTAATTTCCTTGCTTTCTTGCCGGTTTCTTGAATACTGCTTAAATCATCGGGATTAAGCTTGTCAAAAAGCTCTTTCAATTTTTTATCAAAATCATTGTATTGAAGGAAAGATAAATAAGCATGAGCAGTGGTAGAAAAACCATTAGGAATATTTATTCCCTTAGGAGTAAGCAAAGAATACATTTCTCCCAAAGAAGCTCCTTTGCCTCCCACTTGATTCACGCTTTCCTTTCTTATTCCTGAAAACCATAAAATATTTTCTTTTGCCATAAATTTAAAATAAATTCATTAAGCTTAAAATTAAAAAAACAATAATAAAAATAATGTCTAAAATAAAAACTATTGGAAACATAAAATTAAACTTTTAATCGCTTTTATTGCTCGTTTGGGGTCAGAATAATTGGGGATTCTGTTTTCCTCCAAATAAGCAACCGCGTCTTTTACTAATGGTCCGCCGACGAAACAACAAACAATTGGCTTAGCTGGAAATTCTTTTTTCATTTCCCCTATAATCTTAGCATTTTTTATTGGTTCTGTCATTATCTGAGTGCTTTGCATGACCAAAACTCCATTGATTTCTCTCGCCCCTAAAAAACATCTTAAACCTGCTTCATATCTTTCGCTCAAAGCATCACCCATAATGTCCAAAGGATTGCTTTTGATTAAAATTTTATCCAATCTTTTATCTTTGCTTAAAGCTTCTTTTGTTTCTTTGCTTAATTCACTTACTTCCACTCCTAATTTTTCGCAAAAATCAACTGCCAAAACTCCTAACCCTCCACCATTAGTAATAACGCCAATTCCATTTTTAAAATTTTGAGTAAAAGACAAGGCCTTACCAATATCCAAAAGCTCTTCCAAAGAATCAACCTCGATTAAGCCTGCTTGTTTAAAAACTGCTTGATAGGTTTCGTAATTACCAACCAAAGAACCAGTGTGGGTAGAAACAGCTTTTTCTCCGACTTTTCCCCTTCCTGCTTTTAAGACCACAATCGGTTTGTGTCGAGAAACCTCTCTGGCTGTTTCAAAAAACTCTCTGCCTCTTTTCACTCCTTCTAAATATAAAAGAATGGCTTTCGTTTCTTTGTCATCTTGAAGATAAGAAAGAAGTTGGGGCAAATCAACTTGAGCCTCATTGCCATAAGAAACAATTTTTGAAAAACCGAGATTAAACTCAAGGCTTTTATCAATTAAAGCATTGGCCAAAGAACCTGATTGAGAAAGAAAAGCTAAATTGCCTTTTTGAGGAAGAGCAGAGGCAAAAGAAGCATTTAAATTATTGCTTAAATTAATAATTCCCAAACAATTAGGCCCAATTAAAGGAATGCCTGCTCTTTCAACAATTTCCTTCATTTTTTCTTCTCTTTTTCTTCCTTCTTCTCCTGTTTCTTGAAAGCCACTAGAAATAACAATGATTCCTTTTACTTTCTTCTGACAGCACTCTTCAATAACATCTAAAACAGCTGGGGCTGGCACAGCCACTATTGCTAAATCAACGCTTTCTTTAATATCAGTAATTTTGCCAAAGCAGTCCATTTGAAAAACCTTTTTTCTAAAAGGATTAACGCAGAAAATCTTTTTTTGACTAGTTAACAAGTTTTTAACCAAACCCTCCCCCACGCTTCGCTCTTCTTCGCTCGCTCCAATTATCGCTATGCTTGAAGGATTAAATATTTTGTCTAAGTTCATATAGCAACCTTAAAATCAACTATTAAAACTTCCTTTTTATTTCCCATTACTGGATTAAAATCTATTGACTTAATCATTCTTTCCTTTTCTGCCAGTTTGGACAAGCGCACCAACAACTCAATCACCTTTTCTTTATTAACCCCCTCACCCCTGAATCCTTTAATTATTTCCCAAGCTTTTGTTTCTTTAATCATTTTTTCTGCTTCTTTCTTGTCTAAAGGAGAAAGCCGTAAAGAAACATCTTTGTACAATTCAGCAAAGATACCGCCTAAGCCAAACATTAAAACAGGGCCGAATTGTTCGTCCCTTTTCATTCCTAAAATCAATTCCCTACCATTAACTGTTTCTTGAACCAAAATTCCTTCCTTAATTTTAAATCTTTGGTCCATCTTTTCCCATTCTCTTTTTAAATCTTCTTTGTTTTTAATTCCGACAACCACTCCTTCATTTTCTGTTCTGTGAAAAATATCTTTACCAAAAACTTTTAAAACAAGGGGGTAGTCTATTTCTTCAGCGTATTCAATTGCTTTGTCTAAAGAATTAAAAATTTCGGTCTCGCAAAAAGGCAGACCGTATTTCAAAAGAAGGCTTTTTGTTTCCTTAAAGCTCAAGAGTTCCATAGTTTTTTAGAGACAAACAAGGCCATTTCCGCCAATCTAGCTGAATAACCCCATTCATTGTCATACCAAGCCAATACTTTAACCATATTATCTTTAGCTCTAGTAAACTCCAAATCAACAATGGAAGAAAAATAATTGCCAATAAAATCAGTAGAAACCAAAGGTTCTTCTTCAACATCAAGAATTCCTTTCAGCTCTCCTTGATTAGCTCTTTTTCTAAAGATATCATTTATTTCTTCTGCTTTAATTTCTTTTTTTAACTCGCAAACCAAATCAACTAAAGAGACAACTGGTGTTGGAACTCTGATAGCAATGCCATCTAGTTTTCCAGCAACCGAAGGAACAACCTTACCAATCGCTTTTGCCGCTCCAGTGGTAGTAGGAATAATATTAACAGCAGCTGTTCTCGCTCTTCTTAAATCCTGATGAGGCAGGTCCAACACTCTTTGGTCATTAGTATACGAATGAACAGTTGTCATAAACCCTTTAACTATTCCCGCTTCTTCTTCCAAAACCTTAACCAAAGGAGCAAGACAATTAGTGGTGCAAGAACCCATATCAATAATATCTTCTCCTTTGTAAGCATCAGCATTTACTCCCAAAATATAGGAAGGAATATCATCTGTTTTGGCTGGAGCAGAAATTATTACTTTTTTGGCTCCAGCTTGAAGATGTTTTGAAGAACCTTCTCTATCTGTAAAAGCTCCAGTGCATTCAAGCACAATATCTGCTCCTAGCTCTCGCCAAGGCAATTTCTCTGGATTTCTTTCAGCTAAAAATTTAATTCTTTGTCCTTCAACCATCATTTCCTCTCCCTTTAATTCTACTTTGCCCCTGAATCTTCCATAAGCAGAATCATGTTTAAAGAGATGTATTAAGGTTTTTCCATCAGTTAAATCATTAATGGCTACAACTTCTAAGTCCAGTTTATTTTCCAGAATAACTTTTAAAACGCACCTTCCTATTCTTCCAAATCCATTGATTGCTATTTTTGCCATAAATTAATCTTTAATTTCTAAAAGCTCACAAATCTTTTTTCTGTCAAAACCAACAATATATTCTCCTTCTATGTCTAAAACTGGAACAGTTGCTTGCTCTGTCTTTTCTATCATTTCTTTTCGCGCTTCTTCATTTTGAGAAACATCAATATCTTCAAACTCTATGCCTTTTTCGATTAAAAACTTTTTTAAGGTAAGACAATAAGGACAAGTTGGTGTAGAAAATACTTTTACTTTTTTCATATTTTTATATATTTTAGCATTTCTTCTATTTTTAGCAAGCGGTTGTACTTAACTATTCTTTCTCCCCTAGCCGGAGCTCCGGCTTTAATAAAATCAGCATTGATGCCCACCGCTAAATCAGCAATAAAATCATCATCAGTTTCTCCGGAGCGATGAGAAACAATTGTCTTCCAGCCATATTCTTTGGCTAGACTAGCTGATTCCAACAGTTCGGAAATAGTTCCTACTTGATTAGGTTTTAAAATTACGGCATTGCAAGCTTCTTCTTCTTTGGCTTTTTTAATATATTTTTCTTGACTAGCCAAAAGGTCGTCTCCAACTATCATAATTCTTCTACCTAGTTCGCTGGTTATTTCTTTGAATCCCTGCCAATCTTCTTCTTCTAAAGGATCTTCTAAACCAATAATAGGATACTTAAAAACCAAATCAGTATAATAATCAAACATTTCATTTTTAGTCAAACCACCTGTACTTAAAACATAATAATTATTTTTGAAAAAATAACTAGCCGCAACATCTATCATCAGCTGTACTTTTCCTTTCCAACCAGTACATTCAATAGATTTAATCATAACTCCTAAAGCAACCTCAGTCATGTCTATGGGAGGAGCAAATCCTCCTTCGTCTCCTACATTAATTGCTATTTTTGAATAATTCTTTTCTAATCTCTTCTTAATTCCTTGATAAACTTCTGCCGCTATTCTTAGCTCTTCTTTAAAACTTTCTGCTGAAGGAACTATCATAAATTCCTGAAAATCAAGATTATTGCCTGCGTGTTTTCCTCCATTAATAACATTAAAACAAGCTTTGGGCATTTTGTACTTTCTTTTGTACCTGCCCATAAACAAAGAAGAAATATGTTCAAAAAGCTCTAAACCCCTTGCCTTAGCTCCAGCCCGACAAACAGCTAAAGAAACCCCTAAAATGCTATTAGCCCCGAGATTAGATTTATCAGAAGAGCCGTCAAGAACAATCATTAAATTATCAATAGTTTTTTGGTCTTCAGGATTAATTCCTTTTAATCTAGCAGAAATAATGCGGTTGATATTATCTACTGCTTTGGAAACTCCCATTCCTCCATACCTTGTTTCCTTGTCTCTTAATTCAGCTGCTTCTTTTTCTCCTCTAGAAGCTCCTGCAGGAACGCTGTCAACAAAGATTCCGTCTTCGGTCTCGCAAGCAACTTCCAAAGTAGGTGTTCCTCTAGAATCAATTATTTCCCTTGCCTTGATTGATTTAATTGAACTCATAATTTTTAATTAAATAATTGTAAGCAAACAAGGCTGCTTGAGCTCCTTCGCCACAAGCAATAACAATTTGTTTCATTCTTCCATTATTAATATCTCCAGCAGCAAAAAGTCCCTTAGTTTTTGTTTCGTAAGCTTCAAAATCAGCAATAATCTCTCCTTTTTCATTAAAATCAACTAAACCCTTAGCAAAAGAAGCATCAGGAACATGACCAATCTGAATAAATACCCCTTGAACAAGAATACTCGTATCATTATACCAAAGTTCTTCCACAAAGTCATTGCCCTTCAGCTCCTTTACTTCTGCTTTAACAATTACTTTTATCCCTTGCTTTTGCGCTCTTTCTTGTATTTCCGGACTAGCCAATGGTTTGTCTCCTTTTTCCAAAATAATTACTTCTGACGCATATCTTTTTAGAAATAAAGCAGTTTCAAATCCTGCCTCTCCTCCTCCAATTACTGCTACCTTCTTGTTAGAAAAAAGAGGGCCATCGCAAGCTGGACAATAGCTCACTCCTTTACCAATAAACTCTGCTTCTCCTTTGACTCCCAATTTTCTTGGCTCTGCGCCAGTAGCAATAATTACTGCTTTGGCTTGAAGAACGTTTCCTCCTTCGGTAAAAATATTAAAAAACTCTTCTTTGGACAATTTAATTACTTTTTCGTTTTTTATTTCAATGTCTTTGCTTTTTACCTGATTCTCAAACCGCTCAATCAATTCAACACTAGAAATCTTTTCAAAACCAGGATAGTTTTCAATCTCCACTGCTTTATGAGCTATCTGCCCGCCAAATGACTTAGTTAAAAGCAATGCTTTTAATTTCTGCCGAACAGCATAAATACCAGCCGTAACTCCAGCTGGTCCACCTCCAATAATAATTAAATCGTAAATCATTTATTTGATATTTAATTCTTTAATGTATTTTTTGATTTCTTCTCCAAATATAGGATCTTGCAAAAGCAAATTTACAAAAGATTTGAGCCATAAAGATTTATTGCCGCATTCCAACCATTCTCCCTTTATTTCATAACCATAAATTGCTCTTCCTTCTTCAGCCATTTTCCCTAAAAGGGGAACAATGGAAAGGTCTTTATCAAGAATATTTTTATTAACTTCCATGTAAGAAAAAACATCTGGAGTGATAATCATTCTGCCAAGAACAGCAAGATTAGAAGGAGCTGTTCCATTCTTCGGTTTTTCCACGATTCTCTTTATTTTGTAAAAGCTATGGGCTATTTTCTCTACTTCAACCACGCCATAGCTAGAAAGCCTGTCTTCGGGCATAGCTTTTAAAGCTAGGACCGGATTCCCGCCACAAGTTTTAAAAACCTCTGTCAATTGCTTAAAACCCGGCTCAGTTGCTTTAATTATGTCATCACAAAAAAATACTCCGCAAGGTTCGTCCTTGACAAAATTTTTTGATTGAAAAATAGCATGAGCATTTCCTTGAGGATTTTTCTGAATTTCAATAGAAAAACCTATATCCTTAAAATACGCTTCCACCTCTTTCAAACTTTCCAGCTCAGCTTTTTTATTATTCTCCCCTAGAAACTTTTCCAGTTTTTCATCTCTGGTAAAATAATTAAGAAAATCTCTTTGTTGAGGCCTAGCTACAAACTCAATTTTATCAATTCCAGAAAGCATGGCTTCTTCAACCGCGTAATGAATCATTGGCTTATCAACCAAAGGAATTAATTCCTTGGAAACTGCTTTGGAAAAAGGCAAAAAACGTGTACCTAGTCCAGCAATAGGAAAAATGGCTTTTTTAACTTCTTTAATCATTTTTTGCTTTTTTAGTTTTTTCTTTTCTTAAAAAAGCTGGTATTTCAAATATCTTTTCATCCTCTTCCTCTTTTTCCATTTCTTTCTTTTCTGCTTCTTTAATTTCTAAAGCTGTTCTGCCAATTTTAGGTTTTGGTTCCGGTCTTTTCTTTTTTTCTTCATTACTGCCAGTGGATAAAATAGTTATTTTTATTTCGTTTTTCATTTTAGGATTATTGATGAAACCAAAAATAATACGAGCTGAAGGAGCCATTTCATTGATTCTTTTACTAACCTGGGAAAGAGATTGAAGAGATAAGTCTTTAGCCGAACCTTCAATGTTGAACATAATATTATCCGCTTCTTCAAAGTTATAGTCTAAAATCGGGTTTTTGATAAGCTTTTTTACCAATTCTTCAGCATTGTTTCCTCCTTTTACTTTAGCTGTATTAAGATAAGCCAGGTTCTTTTTTCCTTCTAAAATTGTTTTAATATCTGCCCAGTCAATGTTTATCAGTCCCGGAGAATAAATTGTCCTCAACAAACCCTCTAAAGAATTAGCTAAATTATTATTCAAAAGATTTAAAGAGTCAGTAAAGGAAACTTCTTCCTTGGTTAAACTGAATATCTTTTCATTAGGAATAACCATATAAGCATTGAGATAGCTTTTCATTTCTTCTAAAGCGTTTCGTGCTACCTCTGCTTTTTTCTTCCCTTCAAAAGAAAAAGGTAAAGTAAAAATTCCCAAGGTCATTAAATTCATCTGAGAAGCAATCTTGGCAAAAACAGGCGAAGCTCCTGTTCCTGTTCCTCCTCCCAAAGAAGAAACAATAATATACAAATCTTTATTATCGGTAAACAAACTCTTTATTCTTTCCAAATCATCTTTGGCTGCTTTTTCTCCTATTGCCACATCTCTACCTGTTCCCAAGCCAGAAGTAAGTTTTTGACCAAAAGAAAACTTTTTCACTTTTTTATTAAGCGCTTCCAGAGCCTGAATATCAGTATTGGCTGCTACAAAATCAACTTTGGCTGAAGAAAAATCCTTTAGTTTTTTAGAAAGCTCGGAAACAATATTTCCTCCGCCGCCGCCAATGCCGATAATTTTTATTCTTACCTTCCTGGCTGAATCTTCTTGCTTTTTGTTATTTTTCTTCTTCATAATTAATTAATAGCTAGCTTGTTTCTTATCTCTTCCATTTCTTGTGCTTTCATCTTTTTTGCCATTTTTCCCATCCATTTAATAAAATCAATGCCATCACCTTCAGTCCTTGGCAAAAGATGAAGATGAAAATGAAAAATCGTCTGTCCAGCTATTGGACCATTAGCCTGATAAAGATTAATTCCTTCAATCTTTAACGTCTCCTTTATTTTCAATGAAATCTTTTTGCTTGCTTCAATAATTGCTTTCAAATAATCTTCCTCTATATCAAAAATGTTTTCAAAGTGCTTTTTGGGAACAATCAAAACATGGCCAGCAATAATTGGATTAATGTCTAGAAAAGCCAAAGTCAACTCATCTTCGTATATTTTATAGCAAGGAATTTCTTTGTTTACTATTTTGCAAAAAACGCAATTTTCCATGTTATTTATTGGCACAATATATTTCACTTTTTAACCTATCTTCAGGTATTGGTTCGCCATTATCATCGTAATAAAGACCAGCCTTGAAAACGCACCAAAGATTATTTCTTTTATAGCCAGAAACTCCTGCCTTGGTCGCTGCTTCAATGTCAAAAAAACTTGCAGCAAAACCATTATTTTCAAAAAACCCTATCAATTCTTTATACTGATTATTATTAATAGTCATATTTTTAAACCCTTTGCCTGAAAGAGATTCAGTGCTTCCTGGCCAATCAAAGGAAGAATCTTCTAAAGAAGAAAACTCAATTCCTTTTAATGTTTCTTTCATTGAATTAAGAAAAAGAACGGTGTTGTCTTGATTGTTCTGCGTATTTTTGTAAAAAAGAAAAGATGAAGAGCTAATGGTTGAAACTAAAGCAAAGAATAAAACAAAACTTTTTAAGATTTTTTTGGAATCATAACCTTTTTTAACAATAAAAAATAAAAGGAAACCAAAGAAACCAAAGAAAATCTGGCTTAAATGAGGAACAAATCCTAAAAAGCCTAAAATCCCTAAAAATCCAGCTTTCCATAAATCATCTGGTTTCTTTTCAGTAACATATTCAACCAAAGAATAACCAACAGAAAAAACAAAAGCCAACAAAGACAAGAAAGCAGCAGTGAAAAAGACCCCCTCTTCTTTACCCAAAAGAAAGAAGAGATAATTATGCAAAACAATAAAAACAAGGGCACATAAAAAAGTTAGATATATTGATTTGACTTCTTTACTCATATTGTTTATTAATTATTATTTCTTTGTTCGGGCGTAGGGACTCGAACCCCAATTTCCAGGGCCAGAACCTGGCGTCCTACCATTAGACGACCCCCGAATATACTCACCTCAATCCTTTAAATACTTTTTAACAGCAAAAAAGCTAGAAATCAAGCCCAAACCAACTCCAATCAGCAGTTGAATAAGTAAAACCATTAAAAGGTTCTCTTTGTAAAAAACAAAAGCATCAAAATCCATCAACAAGTTTTTCAAGTTATTATTAAAGAAAAACAATACTAGGAAGAAAAGGACAAAAGAAATTATAGCGGCAAAGAGTCCGCATAAAGCTCCTTGAATTAAAAAAGGAGCGCGAATAAAGCTATTTTTCGCTCCGACTAATCTCATTACTTCAATCTCTTCTCTTTGAGAATAAATGCTTAATCTTAAAGTATTAAAGGTAACAATAACAGCAATCAAGCTCAAAAACAAAGTAAGAAACAAGCCAAAATTCCTTATCTTTGAAGCAATATCAGAAAGCCGGTCAATAATCTCTCCCCTTTTATAATCGTCTATTTCATAAACCAAAGAAGCATATTCTTCTTTTTTAAAAAATTCAGAAACAACTTTATATTGAGACGGTTCTTTTGTCTGAATGACCAAAGAGGGCAAGAATGGATTTACTTCAATGGCTTCCAAAGATTCTAGGTAAGAATCGCCTTGGTGGGTTTTAACAAAGTTTTCGTAAGCTTCTTCTGGAGAGACATAACTTACTTTCTTAACTTCATCTAGTTTAGCTACTTCTTCTCTAATTTTTAATATCTCTTCTCTGGAAACATAATCTTTAAAATATACAGAAACGTCTATTTTTTCTTTGATTGCGTCTGTTAAAAAAGAAACTCCTCCTTGAAAAAGGAAAAGCGATGTTCCCAAAACAACAGCAACGAAAATAACAATGGAGGTGGCTAAGGTTAAAAAGCCCTGTCTTTTTAAACCAGTCCAGCTAGCTTTAAATATTTTCTTAATTTTTTTAATCATAAAAAGAATCTTCCATTTTCTTCATCTCTAATTATTCTTCCGTCTTCCAGAGTAATAACTCTTTTCTTTAAAGCATTAACTATTTCTTTGCTATGAGTGGAAAGAACTACCGTAGAGCTGGCTTCATTTATCTTTAAAAGCAATTTAATAATATCTCTAGAATTATAAGGGTCAAGATTGCCAGTGGGCTCATCGGCTAAAATAACTTTGGGCCGATGAATTAAAGCTCGGGCAATGGAAGCCCTTTGTTTTTCTCCCCCAGAAAGCTCCCAAGGGAAACAATTCATTTTATCTTTTAAACCAACCAGGTCAAGAACCTGTATTACGTCATTCTCTGTCGCTTCTTTGCTATTATTAGAAACTTCTAAAGCATACATCACATTTTCAAAAATTGTTTTGTAGGAAAGAAGCTTGTAGTCCTGAAAAATAAACCCTAGTTTTTGCCTTAAAAGATAAGTTTCTCCTTTCTTAATTTCACCGGTGTCCTGATTTTCAAAAAGAACCGCTCCTGAAGAAGGTTTTTCTTCGCAAGAGATAAGCTTCAAAATAGTGGTTTTACCCGCTCCAGATCTTCCGCAAAGGGTGACAAACTCTCCTTCTTTAATTAAAAAAGAAATGTCTTTCAATGCCGCCTTTTCTTCTCTCAATGAATTGGCTGGATAATACTTGCTTACATTTTTAAATTCAATCATAATTTAATTTCTGCTTCAATAAATTCATCTAATTCTCCGTCCAAAACCTTTTCCGGCTGGGTTGATTCAACTCCTGTTCTTAAGTCTTTAACTAGCTTATAAGGATGAAGGACATAAGAACGGATTTGATTGCCCCAGCTCACAGAAACTTTTTCTCCCTTTATCTCTTTTACTTCTTTCTCCTGCTTTTCTCTTTCATATTGATATAATTTGGACATCATAATTTTCATTGCTTTTTCCTTATTTTTGCCCTGCAATCTTTCTGACTGACAAGAAACAACAATACCAGTTGGAAGATGCGTAATTCTCACTGCTGAATCTCTTTTATTGACATACTGACCGCCTGGACCAGAGGCTCGATAAAAATCAATCTTTAAATCTTCTGGTTTTATTTCAATCTCTTTTTCATTTTCAATTTCTGGTAAAACTTCTACTAAGGCGAAAGAAGTATGTCTCAACTTCTGAGCAGAAAAAGGAGAAATCCTTACTAATCGATGAACACCGCTTTCTCTTTTTAAAAGTCCGTAAGCATACCTTCCTTTTATTTCAATCATTGCTAATTTTATTCCTCCCTCTTCTCCTAATGATTCATCTAAAACAATTGTTTCAAAACCTTTCTTCTCGCAAAATCTCTGGTACATTCTTAAAAGCATAGCTGCCCAATCTTGAGCATCTTGACCTCCAGCTCCAGAAAAAACAGAAAGAAGAGCATTGCCTTTGTCATATTTTCTACTAAAATATGCTTCTCTTTCCTTTTCTTTTATTTTTCTTTCAATTTCTTCTATTTCCCTATTATCTTCCATTAAAGGAGCTAATTCTTTTAAATCTTCTATCTCTTGCTTAATATTGCTAAACCAATTTGCCTCTTCCTCCAAAGAAGCTAATTCTTGAGAAAGAGTAACCGCTCTTTCCTGGTCTTGCCAAAAATCAGGCTTGCCCGCTTCTTTTTTTAATTCTTCAAGTCTGGTTAAGTCAAAGCCGGTCCTCTAATGAGAGGACCCTGGAAAGCAGCTCTTCTAATTGCTTCTCTTTTTCCATATTTCAAATTATATCAAAAAAAAAGAAAACTAGCAACAATGTGCGCTGGTTCATATGATGTCCTCCACTTAAGAAATCTGTAAAAGGAAGGTATAATGGGTGTCATATGACAATATGGGCGCAATCTTGCCTGGCGCAGCCAGTTTAGCTAACTAGGCAGCCAGGACAAATATTTCAGAAAAAGCCAAACAAAGGTTAAGGGTCATAGATTGGTTAAGGACTCATAACAATAACATCAGCTTAACGGCAAGGCATTTCGGATTAAATAGAGAAACAGTGAGGATTTGGTTAAGGAAATTTAATCAAATTGGCATGTTGGGCCTAAATGACAGATCTTATAGGCCAAAAATGTCAGGAAACCAACTATTGACTGGAAGATAGTTGCTAATGTTGAAACCTCTCATTTACCTCTCATTTAGCTGATAAGAATGAATTCTACCTATGGGGAAACTTTAACTATGACATTGAATCAATGCAAAAAAAACTGGAACAACGGGAATATATCTGGAACTATTTGAGACCCCATGAAGCACTTGGTTATTTAACTCCGGATGAATACTTAAATAAATTACAACTTATCCATTTACCAACCAAAAATGTTATCATATTACAAACTTAAGGGTGGCGGATATCTATCTGAACCTTTACAGTTTTACGGTAATGTATACATAATTTTCTTCGCCTTTGACGATTTTTGGAAATAACAGATGCGCAAGCCCCATGACCAGTATTTCCGTTCTCTGCCGCGCTTCACGCAACTGAATCAATCGGGAAAATTCCTGAAAGTCAAATTCTGGAGCGTTTATACTACCAAATCCGAACCTATTTTGAACGGAATTGACCGACTACCGCTCTTGCGGCGCGGCAGGAACTCCGCCAAAATCGGCGGGCGGGCAAAATTCCTTCCCCTAAAACCCTTTCCTTTTTTGCCCGCCCGGCGTTTGCCCGCTTCGCGGGCGAGCCGCCGTTAAACTCTTATCTTCTTAAATAAACCGAAGGTGGACTTTAAATCTTTTTCAGAAATATTTGATTTTGGTCGTTGACTTAAATTATATATTTGTTTTTCAAATGGATCAAATGCGTGTCCGCACCCAAAGTTGTCTTTTTGTAGTAAATCCGGGAATGTCCCCATTACAATTTCATAAACTCTTTTACCCCAAAAAGTTTCCTTAATTATAACATTGTTATCAGATTTCTCAAAAATAATTAAGTGGGCCACTAGTCGTTTTTGTTGCTTGCGTTCTTCGTCTAAAATTACATTTTTATCTACGGAAATAACAATTTCTTTTAATGGAATGGATTCATCACCCTTTATGAATTTTCTTATTTTTTCAAAATTATTTTGATATAAAATATTTACCTGATTATCTTGATAGGCACAATAAGCAAAATAATTAAAAGCAATTTTCGCTAAAATCCGGCCTATATCTCTATTAACTTTACAATTCATTTCTATCTCAAATTGTTGGCTACCATCATTTTTCAATTTTGAAAATTGTTTTTCCTTTTCTTTGTAATCTATGCCAAAATTTTTCACAAGATTTACAATGTCCAAAAAATTTTTATTATCATCTTTATAATTAGCACCGGCAAAAATCTTAATATCCTTTTTCGATAATTTTGCTATACGATTTTTAACATACTGAAATTCGCTTTTATTTTTCTTAATTCTTTCTAACGCTTCCGGCAAAAAAATCTGGTAAATGCCTTCATAATTTTTAAGCTGGACTTGTGGTTTTATTTCAATAACAAATTTATCTCTATTCCATCTTAAAAATGGGAAAATATTATTAAAAAAATTACTTTCCATCCCCGATGTAAATTTTAATTCAATATTTTTACCACGCAAGCGAACACTATTATTTCCTTGTATATTTAACATTTGTCCATAAATACCTTCTTCAGAATCTTCTTTAAAATTAGTCTCCAAGGGACTAAACTCATTATTACACTGATCACACACTATATCGCCTTTAAATAAGGGATTAAGTGGCGAAAATTTACCCAAAAATTGTGGGATAATATGTTCGCGATTATTAAATGTTGTTTGTAAATTATCTTTTAAACAATAAATACATTTAGGCATAATTTATTAGGGTGTGGATAACTTGCTTGTGGACTTTCTATTTTCTTTCTATTATAATTAAGTATAGAGAATACGCAAATTAAGTCAAGCTATGATTACCAAAAAGCAAAAACAAGTTTTAGATTATATTACCTCTTTTCGCAAAAAGAGAGGTTATTCGCCTGCATTAGAGGAAATCCGCAAGCATTTTAAACTTGCTTCCGTTTCAACGGCTCATTTTCATGTTAGAAAATTACAGGAATTGGGACTTTTGGAAAAACAATATAACAAACCAAGGTCAATTGCTCTTTACGAAAATGAGGCGATGGTTAAGATACCCCTTTTGGGTTTGATAGCAGCTGGACAACCGATTGAAGCAATACAAAACAAAGAAACAATCGCCGTGTCGCAAAATAAACTCCCTCGTTCCGGAGAATTTTACGCTTTGCGAGTAATCGGGAATAGTATGATAGATGAAAATATAAATGACGGCGATATTGTTTTAGTTAAACAACAAAGCGTTGCTGAAAACGGCCAAAGGGTAGTCGCTTTAATTGATAATTACGAAGCGACTTTGAAAAAATTTTACAAAGAACGAGGATATGTCCGGTTACAGCCCGCGAATAAAACTATTGAGCCAATAATTATAAAAAAAGACAAAGAATTAACTATTCAAGGTATTGTAATTGATGTAATAAAAAATGAGGAAGAATTACAAGCAGAAAAAATTTTAATACCAGAAGTAAACAAAAAAGCTCCAGAAAAAGAAAATTTAGAAAGCTACTTAAATCAAGTATATTTAGGAGATATTATTGACCTTCTAAAAAAATTGCCGGATAAATGCGTAGATATGATTTTTGGCGATCCGGATTATAATGTTGGGGTAAAATATGGAGATAAAACTTACACAAAGAACTTTGAAGAATATATAAATTGGTATATTGAACTGACAAAAGAATCAACGAGGGTTTTAAAAGATAACGGAAATTTATTTATGATGAATTATCCCAAGCAAAATGCTCACTTGCGAGTAAAATATCTAGACAATAATTACCCTTTGGTCAATGAATATGTGTGGGTTTATAACACTAATGTGGGCCATACACCAAAACGTTTTACAACCGCCCATAGAAGCATATTGCACATTCGAAAAAAAGAAAATAATAAATTCTATAAAGACAATATTGCTGTCCCGTACAAAAACCCAACAGATAGGAGGATTCTACAGAACATTAAAAATGGATCTAAAGGTAGAATGCCCTATGATTGGTTTTATTTCGACCTTGTTAAAAATGTAAGCAAAGAAAAAACTTATCACGCCTGCCAAATACCGCAAAAATTAACAGAAATGTTAATTAGAGCTTGCACAATGCCCAACGACATTGTTTTGGTGCTTTTTGGTGGTAGTGGTTCGGAGTTAGAGGTTTGTAAATTACTTAAAAGGCAATATATTTCAGCAGAAATAGATACTAAATACCACGACTTAATTTTATCGCGATTAAAAAATGGGAAAATTGAAGAAAAATATAAACTACAATTAGGAAAAAATAAAAGAGAGGGGCAAGCAACTTCTCTGCCGTTATTTTAATAGAGAGGTATAATTTTCTTTACCTGCTCAAAGGTAAAATGATGTTTAAGTAATATAAGAGCCGCGAAAAATTTTGCCCTTCCAGCTCCCTTGGCGGTTCTACTACCCGTTCTTGTTTCTAAAACATATCTGACGGGAGAATTTACTTCCTGCCAAGTAAAGCGATAATTGAAATCTTCTTGAATCCATATCCATTTTAACATTAACAAATACAAAGTAGGATCAATGCCCGCCAATTTCGGTGGCTTTTTTGTGATAGTATTACTTTGATAAAGTTCTTCAAGCTGTTTCCAAAATACTTCACTATTTCTTTTGTTTTCTTGGAAATCTCTCATTATTTCCTCAAAAGTAAATTTTTGTGTGTTAATTTTCTTCTTATTTTTAAACGGCACCACTTCAAAGTCGTAAAGATTAGCCCAAAAAGCTGAATTTTTGTTCGGCTTCTTTAATAATCTTTTTCTGAGTTTTCTGCCGGGATAACGCAATCCTATTATTGGATTCTTTATTGTGCCCTCTACTACAAAAAGTATATATCCTACCGGTTTATTTTTAAACGGACATAATGCCATTGCTAATTCTTGATAGATGTTTTTGGGGTCTTTAATTTTCAGTTCTATAAATTTTGCCATATATCATTTAACAAAATAATTTATCTCCTTTTTGTAGATACTTGCTAGTTCTTTTAGCTCGGCAATATCAACCCTTCTTTCGCCTCTTTCTATTTTTGAAATATAAGATTGGGGCTTTTTTAATTTTTGAGCCACATCTAATTGTTTTAGGTGAGCGTCAAGCCGAGCTTTTTTAAGCTTTTCTATGAAATTTTTATAATTTTTTGAATAAATTGACTTTGACATATCAACTTGGAGTGTATATCCTATTGTGGTATAACCCAAAATAGGTTATGATAATAGAGGTAAAAACACAAGGGCACGCACGGGAAGGGTGAGGCAAGCCTTTGTACCTTAATATCGGTGGCTCGCCCGCGAAGCGGGCAAACACCGGGCAGGCAAAAAAGGAAATGGTTTTGGGGGAAAGAATTTTGCCCGCCCGCCGATTTTGGCGGAGTTCCTACCACGCCGCGCACGGCAAGCCCATTTTCCCGTATAAGGTTGCGCGAAGCGCCGCCGAAACGGCAGGCAAAAAAGACGAAAGTTTGATACTAGAGCCAGAGGCGAGAATTGAACTCGCAGTCTCCTCTTTACGAAAGAGTTGCTTTGCCGTTAAGCTACTCTGGCAATTTTTCTTTAATCTGTTCCCAAATATTTTTAAAAAACTGAAAGTTGCTCTTTTCTTCTTCTTTTTTTTCTTCCTCCCCCTCTTTTTTAATAACAATTACCTGCTCTCCTGGTTTTTGCAATCCCAGCTCTTCCCTAGCCACTCTCTCTAGATAGGCTTCGCTATTGGTATTGCCTAGTTCAAAATCAAGTTTTTCCTTTTCTTTATTCAAACTTTCTGTCGCGGCTTCCAGATTTTTCAAATCCTTTCCCCCTCTCTCTATTTCTAAAAATATATTAACATTGGTATATACCAAAAACCCAATTAAAACAATCCATAAGAACACTTTAGCTTTCTCAGCTATTTTCTGAAAAATTGACTTTTCTTTTTTTCTTTTTTTTGCTATCATAAGGCAATGAGTAAAAAAACAAAGAAAGCTTTTCGCATTACTTGGATTATTATTGTGGCTTTGGTAATAGTTTCTACCATTATTTCCTTGGTAGCAATCGGATTTTAAGAGCCAAAAACCTTTAAGAACACTTCAGGAGGGATTTTTACCTCTCCTTTTTCCTTTAACTTCTTTTTACCCTCTTTTTGCTTTTCTAGCAACTTTTTCTTGCGGGTATAATCTCCTCCGTACAAAGGAGCGGTTACATCTTTTCTTGTAGCAGCCAATGTCTCTCGACTAATTATCTTTCCTCCTACTTTTCCTTGGAGAGGAACACTGAATGATTGTCGAGGCAAAACCTCTTTCAATTTTTCTACCATTCTTCTAGCTTCAGCACTAACTTTACTAAGCGGTAAAATCCTAGAAAAAGCTTCTTCCTTTTTTCCGTTTATCAAAATCTCCAGCTTAACCAAATCAGCTGGCCGATAACCAATTTCTTTAAAAGTTAAAGAAGCAAATCCTTGAGTAATGTTCAGTAAATTCTCGTAAAACTTACCGATAATCTCTCTTAAGGGCATTTCATAAATTAATAAATAGCGGTTTTCGCCAAAAGGATAAGAATCAATATGCTTACCTTCCAAACTATTAATAAACTCAAAGACTCGGCCGAGATAAGCTGAGCCAATGATAATTCTCACTTCAGCCCAAGGCTCAGAAAAGTTCTTAAAATCATCAGACCAATTAACTGGACTGTAAATTAAAACTTCTTTTCCTCTGCTATCTTTAGCTTTAAATAAAACTTGAGGAGAACTTACTACCAAATCCAAACCAAACTCTCTTCTTAGTCTTTCCATGGTAATTTCAGCATGCAAAGAACCAAGAAAACCGCAAAGAAAACCTCGCCCAAAAACATGAAAACTTTGTTGTTCAAAAAACAAGGCCGAATCGTTTAATTTCAACTTTAAAAGAGCTGTTTTTAATAATTCAAATTCATCTTGCTCTTTAGGATATAAAGAAACAAAAATTTTCGGCTCTGGATTTTTATATCCCGGCAAAGGTTCAACCAAATCTTCTTCTCCTAATAAGACAATAGTGTCTCCGATTCTTATCTTTTCCGGGTCTTTTATGCCAGTGGCAATATAGCCAATTTCTCCTGAACTTAATTCTTGAACTGGAGATCTTTCTGGTTTAAAAATTCCTAGTTCTTTTACCACCCCTTGGGCCTGGGAATTAATAAAATATATTTTATCGTTTGTCTTAAGAGAACCATCAATTATTCTAATGTAAGAAACAACTCCCAAAAAGGGATCGTACTGGGAATCAAATATCAATGCTCGTAAAGGCTTGTCTGAGTTATCTGGAGCTTCTTTTATTTTCTCTATTACTTTTTCCAAAAGCAAAATAACACCTTCCCCTGTTTTAGCTGAAATAGCCAACACCTCTTCTGGCTTAAATCCTAAAAGTTCTTTAATTTCTTTTTTCACTTCTTCAGTTCGCGCCTGAGGAGAGTCTATTTTATTAACAGCAGGAATAATAGTTAATCCTTCTTCTCTGGCTAAATCCAAATTAGTAATAGTCTGAGCCTGAATGCCTTTAGTGGCATCAACCAAAAGGATCGCTCCTTCTACTGCTGCCAAGCTCCGCGAAACTTCATAATTAAAATCAATATGGCCAGGCGTATCAATCAAATTCAAGACTATCTTTTCTCCCTTAAAAAGATATTCCATCCTCACCGGCGTCATTTTAATGGTAATCCCCTTTTCTCTTTCCAAATCCATGCTGTCTAGATACTGAGGTCTCATTTTATCTTTCTTAATTGTTTCTGTAATTTCTAAAAACCGGTCAGCTAAAGTTGATTTACCGTGGTCAATGTGACTAATAATGACAAAGTTTTCAATTTTCATTTTTTGCTAAAAACTTATCCAAAAAACTACTCTCTTCTGTTTTCAATAAATAACTTGCCAAAAGATAAACAAGTCCGGCAACAAGACAAGCAAGAGCAAACCAAACCAATTGGCCAAATAAAGATAAAGACAATGGCCAATATCTGATAAAAATAAGGAGAATCAAAGTCATCATAATGGTAGAAATTAATATTTTTGAAAAAGAAACTAATACTTTTTTAAATCCAAAATCTCCAACCTTGCGCCAAAAAAAGAAAAGCAGAGCGAAGAATTCAAAAAGCAAGCTGATATTAAAAGCCAAAACCAAGCTTAAAATTTTAATATCGGCTAAATTGGTAAAACCAAAAGTATTTTCAAAAATCTGAGCCAGAAAGCTTTCCGAAGCAGAAGAAATATTAACAAAAAAGAAACAAAGAAAAGCATTGACCAACATAAAAAAAAGAGAAATTAAAGTTGGAGTCAAAGAGTCTTTTAAACTGAAAAATCCTCTTAAAATAATTGGCGCTAAACATTGAGCCGCAGTGCTTAAAAAATACAGACCCAAACAAGCAGCTGTAATCTCCACTGCTGTTCCTTGAAAAGCTCCGGTTTGAAAAATAATATTAACTATTGGTTTTCTTAAAAGAAATATTAAAACACCAACCGGAAAAGAAAAATACAAAACCGAAGAAAATACCATTCTAAATCTTTCTAAAAACTCTTCTTTTCTCTTGGCCACCCATAGCTTAGATAAAGCAGGAAAGGCTGCTGTCGCAAAAGGAATGCCAATAACTCCGATGGGCAGATACCTTAAATTATTGGAAAGATTAAAAACAGAAATCGCTCCTTCGCCAATACCAGAAGCAATCAAGGTAATAATAATAAAACTGAATTGAACTGAAGAAGAAGAAATAATCCTTGGACCAATCATTAAGAAAAAGTCTTTGATTGCTTTATGATTGAAAGAAAAAATAGCTTGATATTTAAAACCACTGTTCTTGGCTCCAGGAAACTGAACCAAAAAATGAAGAAAAGAACCTAAAACTACTCCTAAGCCGGCACCAAAGATTCCCCAATGCGGAGAAAGAAAGACAATGCCAAAAATAATTCCTAAATTGTAAAGAATCGGAGCTAAAGAATAGGCTAAAAATAAATTGAAATAATTAAGAATAGCGGTAAGAATTGAAGACAAACCAAAAAAGAAAACGCTTAAAAATACTAATCTAGTAAGCTCAACTGTCTTGGCTTGAGCTAAAGAGTCAAATCCTGGAGCTAGATAAGAAACGAGCTGAGGAGTAAAAGCTATAAAAACAAAAAAAACTAAAAAGTAAAGAAGTAAAAAAATATTCAAAACATAGTTTACTATTTTCCAAGCCTCTTCTTTGTCTTTTTTGAAATATTCAGAAAAAATAGGCAAAAAAGAAACAGTAATTCCTCCGGCAAAAATAATACTATAAACAAGGTCAGGTATTCTAAAAGCAGTAAAATAAATATCAAGGTCAATAGAAGCTCCGAAGAATCCAGCCAAAAAGCGGTCTCTAATTAATCCCAAAACTCGGCTAATTAAAACAGAAACAACCATTATTAAAGTTGCTTTTTTAATTCCTGTTTGCTTGGAATTAAGAATTCCTTTAAGAGTCATCGTTGTTATGTTAGCATTTTTTATTCTTTGATTCAATAATTTCCCTCTTGACAACTTAATCTTAATTATTTAAAATATAAAGGCCCTAATAAACCGAGCGACCGCTCCATTTTGGAGAGGAAAGTCCGAACTGCCATTCCTGATTTCAGGTCTAAAAAGCAACGGGTAACGCCCGTCGTCAGGTAATACCTGATAGAGATGCGAACAGAGACGCTTCAATCAGAAATGATTGGAGAATCCTTCGGGATTAGCCTTGAAAGCAATTTCAAGGATGAAACGGCTAAATTCTTGCCGGCAGCAAGAACAAACTCTTTACTAAGAGAAAAAGTAGTTCGCTTGAGCCAAAGAGAAATCTTTGGCCTAGATAGATGGTCGTTTAAAACAGAATTCGGCTTACGGGTTTATTGGGGCAAAACACTCTTTATGAGAGTGTTTTTCTTTAAAACAATCTTTTTTTGTCTAGAGCTAAATTAGCTAGTTTATCCGCCTCCCTATTCTCTTCTCTTGGGACATAAATAAATTTAACGCTGCCAAATTCTGTTTTCAAATTCCAGATTTTCATAAATAGTTCTTGTAGTCTTTCTTCCATAATTTTGTATTCGCCGTTCATTTGCTTAACCAGCAATTCTGAATCAGACCTAAACTCTATCTCTGTTGTTTTTGCCATCTTCTTTCCCAAAAGAAGCTTTAATTTTTTTAAAGAAAAAATTACTGCCTCATACTCAGCTTCATTATTGGTCATTTCTAAGCCCAAAAACTCAGAGTATTTCTTTACTACCTTTCCGGTTTCGTCTTTTATAACAACACCAATGGCTGCTGGACCGGGATTGCCCCTAGAAGCACCATCAGTATTAACTATTATTTTATACATATTGACAATTTTTTATTATCTGTTATAATCTAAACCAGTAACTTAGAGGTATATTATGCAACACTATGACGGAAAGTTTGTTGACGCAGAAGAACAGCAGAAGAAAACAATTTCACGAGAAGCAAGAAAGCTTCTCAAGCTCCAAAAGCAAAAGGAGCCAGAGTCAATCATTGAATCATGATTGACTATTTTTTTTATCAAAATAATCAAGCAGACATTGCTTAAATCTTTCAAGGTTCTTGTTTTCAATAGTAAATCCAGCCGCTGGTGGATGTCCACCAAAAGTAACCAACAACTCTTGACAGCTTTCCATGGCTTTAACCGCATCCATTCCTTTAGGAACCCTCACTGTCCCCCGGCCGAATTCTTCATACTCTTGATACAAAAAAACTGGCTTTTCAAAGCGATTACATAATCTTGAGGCAACTGCCCCTAGATATTCAATATTCCAATTAGGAGAACCGTCAAAGATTATAGAACCATTCAAAACTCTTTGACCAATTTCATCAGTTAGAAAAGATATTTCCCTGTGCTTTTGCTCGCTGTCTTCTATTAATTCTTTAGCCATAATCTCAGCTTTTTGTTTATCACTTTCTATTAAAAAAGAATAAGCAGAAATAACGCGGTCTTCCATTTTTGCAGAATTCAAAACACTGGTAATCTTAGAAACCCAATCTCTTTTGGAATTAAAATCATTTATTTTAATCAAAGAAAACAATGCTTGGAAAGCTGGCCTAGTGCTATTTTCAATATCAATCAAGCCCTGAATAATAAATTCTTTGTTTTCTTCAACTTCAGGCATCATATCAGAAATAGTGGCCAAAGCAACAAGCTCTAGAAAGCTTTTCCTTAACAAAGGAGACATTTTCTCTTTTAAAATTTCTTCTGCCAACTTAAAAGCAATACCAGCATTAGCATATTCTTTAAAAGTTTCTGTTTCTTCTTGCTTTGGGTCAACAATAATATCAGCTTGAGGCAATTTTCCAATAGCTTGGTGATGGTCAATAATAACAACAGAAAAACCGCTTTCCTTGGCTTTTTTTATTTCTTCAAAATTAGTAATCCCACAATCCAAAGTTATAATCACCCCCTTATCTTTAAACTGAGAAATAATAGCTGCCAAGGCTTTTTCATTCAAACCATAACCTTCTTCTCTACGTTTCGGAAAAAAAACAGCTGTTTTTAAATGCTCTTTTTCTAATAAATTATCAATTGTTTCTTTTAGGATAACTGCTGAAGCAGAACCGTCTAAATCAGAATCAGCAAAAATGATTATCTGCTCTTTATTGTCTACTGCTTTCTTTACTCTCTCTGCTGCTTTTTCAATATTCTTTATTTTCATAATAAAACTTCTATTCCCGGCATTCTTTCTCCGGCAATAAAATCAAGCATTGCTCCGCCCCCAGAAGAAACATGGTCAAACTTTTCTTCCATTTTTTCCTTTAGAATTATTTCTGTCGTTTCTCCACCACCAGCCACCGTAAAAGCATCTGCCGCAACAATAGCTTTCATTGTTTCCAAAGTACCGTCTTGAAACTCTTCCCTTTCAAAATATCCTAAAGGCCCATTCCAAATAATAGTCTTGGCTGTAGAAATAATCATTTTAAACTTTTCAATAGTTTCTGGACCAATATCAAAAATATCCTCCTCTTTTCTTAAAGTACCAACAGCGCCAATTCTTAAATAATTTTCTTCCAAAGAAGATAAAGAAATTATCCCATCAACAGGTAGCTGTAATTTAGGACTAGCAATATCCAAGTTTTGCAAATTATCTTTCAATTTTAATTCATCTTCAGTCCAATTATCTCTAACACAAATACCCTTAACCACTAAAATTGAGTTGGCAATTTTTCCTCCAGCCAAAACAAAATCAGAAGTTTGTAGTAATTTTTCTAAGAGCTTGGCCTTATCGCCAATTTTTACCCCCCCTATTATGGAAATAAAAGGCCTTTCCGGACTTTTCATTACCCAGGATAAAACACTGATTTCTTTTTCCAGTAAAAAACCTGGGTAACTGGGAAGAAACTTAGGAATACCCGCTACTGAAGCATGCTCCCGATGACAGACAGAAAATCCTTCCTGAACAAAAATATCACCTAGCCGAGAAAGAGCTTGGGAAAACTCTAGGCTATTTTCTTCCTCTTCTTTGAAAAATCTCAAATTTTCTAGAAGAAGAGCTTCTCCTTCTTGCAAACTTTTTGTTTGAGTTTCTACTTCGCTACCAATTGTTTTCTTCAAAAACCTCACACCACCAAAACGTTGGCTCAAAACATCGGCTACTGGCGCTAAAGAATATTTTAGATCTCTCTTTCCTCCAGGGCGACCCAAATGGCTGATAAGAATAATTTTAGCTCCCTTGCCCCTTAGATATTCAAGCAAGGGAAGAGTTTGAACAATTCTAAAATCTTGAGCAACTTTCCCCTCTTCAGTTAAAGGAACATTGAAATCACACCTCACCAAGACTCTTTTGCCCTTAACATCAACATCTCTAAGATTATTCATATCCTTAATAATACAGAATAAAGAAGAAAAAGGCAAGAAATACTAATCAAACTTAATTCTTTCTCCTGGCTTGATTATTCCCCTCTCTTTCTTTTTTTCTTCTTTCGCCTTTTTAATCAATTCTTTTAGTCCGTCAACATCCACTGATTTCTTGGGCGAAGCATTAATGTTTTCAATATTTTCCCCATGAACAATTATTTCTTCTTGATGCTTTTTTTTCGATATTGGCCTAAAAGTTTTAGTTATTTCTCTTAGAGAAATAACGGGCAAAGGGTCAAAATCATTATTCTTTTTGTTATTAAGGCAATTTTTACAATAAACCGGCCTTTTACCATCAGGCTTAAAAGGAACTTTAAAGCTTTTGCCGCAGTTTTGACAAACAGCATCATACAAAACATGGCTAGGAAGCTGGTCAACGCCTGATTCAGCCGCTATTCTTTCTTCAACAATGCTTCGCGAAGTTCCATAAGTTTTTCTAGAAAACTCAATAATTTCATTAACATAAGTCTTTTCTGGTATTTCTACTGGAGGCAAAGTTTCTGCTGAAAAAGGCCGGGAAGTTAAACCATCAATCATTAGTTTGACATAAATGTTCTGTTTGGGAAGATTAACCATATCTTCAACAGAAATCTCTGGAGAAAACTCTCTTTCCAAAAACTCTGCATCATCAGCCCCCACTCGAAAAACTATCATTGTTCCAATGTTGCCAAAAACAGCATCTCTTACTCTTTCTTCCATTTGAGCAATGTATTGGTGGGCCAACACTAAAGAAAGACGATACTTTCTCGCTTCAGACAAAATGTTGGCAAAAGAATCAGTAGAAAAGTTCTGAAACTCATCAATATAAAGAATAAAATCTCTTCTCTCTTTTTCCGGAATGTCAACCCTAGACATAGCTGCCAGCTGAAGCTTAGTAATGAGAAGCGCTCCCAAAAGACGAGAATTGTCTTCTCCGATTCTTCCTTTAGCTAAATTCATAATCAGAATTTTTCTTTCGTCCATTATTTTTCTCATATCAATACTGGATTTTGGTTGGCCAATAATATTCCTAATCAAGGGAGCAGAAATAAATTGCCCTATTTTGTTCTGGATAGCTGCTGTTGCTTCCACTTCATATCTTTGATTGTATCTGGCAAACTCTTTAAGCCAAAACGTTTTAACAATTGGGTCTTTTACTTGAGCTACAATTTCGTTTCTCCATTCAGCATCAGACAAGAGCCTATTAATGCCCAAAAGAGTAGAACCAGGCACTTCTAGCAAAGCCAAAATGGCATTGTTTAAAATATATTCCATTCGGGAAGACCAGACATCAGGCCAAATTTTCTTAAAAACACCCATCAATCCGCCAGCAATCAAATGACGATAATCAGCATTAACATCTTCCATGATATTAAAAGCAATAGGGTTTTCTATATCAGCTGGGTTGAGATATACAACATCTTTAATTCTTTCTTCAGGGATAAAATTTAATATTTCTTCGGCCGCTTCTCCATGAGGGTCAACAAAACCCACGCCACAGCCATTACGGATTTCCTGAATAACCATATTTTTTAAAAGTTCTGTTTTGCCCATACCTGTTTTTCCAATGGTGTAAACATGACGTCTCTTGTCATCGTCCTTAATGCCAAACTTCTTCTTCTCTCCTCGAAAAGTAGTTTTGCCAAAAAATGTAATGTTTTCTTTTTTTTCCATAAATTATTTCTCAGTAGGCAAAATTGCTGGGGGCGCTCCTCTTTTTGTCTGAATTCTCTGCAAGGCTTGAGTAGGCACTGTTTCAATGGTGGGAAAGTGATAAATAGTAGCTAGTTCATCAATTCCAAGCAAAAAAGTTCCCCCCGGAAATGGATCAAAGGCAGACCTACGATTGACATAGTTCTCAAACATATTGCGCTTTTTAACATAAAGTCTTCTCTTGGTAAAAATGTCTGGTGATTGAATTTTGGTAATAGTTTTGCTCCAAGGCTTTACGCCGTTTAAATGCTGAGTAGTAAATTGAGTGAAAAAGCTTGGTCCATAGGCCTTGGCTCCGCCAAAGAAAACCTTTCTTTTCCCCACATAAACATATCTTAGAAACGACTGATAACAAACCTTTGATATCTTTCTTTCAATGGCAGCAACTATTTCTTTTTCTCCTGGAGTCATACGCATTTCCATGGGAAAGCCTTCTTCACTCTTTGATTCATTTTCTTTAAAAGGTTCGCCTAAAATCAAAATGCGCAAAGCATCAAGAAACATTGGATAAGACTCATTGTTGCTCTTGGTTTTAATCCTTTTCAAAAGTTTATCAATCACTGCTTTGCCTCTTTTAACATAATCATCTTCAGCCACACTGATAGGAGAAGCTACTATTTGAATCCAAAGATGTTCACCCTTTTTCATGGTAGAAATGGTTTCCAAAAGAGAAGATAAAGGGTCAACCATTTTTTCTTCTTTTCCTTCTGGATTTTCTTCAAAAAAATCAGGATAAGTCTTTAATGGATAAACATCTGGTTTAATGGGCATAAAATCACAACCCCACATTTCCCAATCCTTATTCGGTATATTTTGAGGTATACTTTTAGCATAATCTGAAACCTCTATAATTTCTATTTCCGGATATTGAGAATAAAGAGCTGATTCCACCAAACTTCTAGCTGTTTCTGGGGTTCTGATAAAAAAATGCGGTTCGCCGTCTATGCCCACTATTTCAAAAGAAACACTTGGCATTGTTTTGCCTTCAAAAAATGTTGTTCTCCAGTCCTTAGGAGGGTCGTAAATAGGCCAGATAGCGGAAAAAAAGTTCTCCATGGCTTTCAATGGTCTATTCACATGCTGAGGCACTTTTACTTCCAAAACTACTCTTTTAAAAGATTTGTTCCATTTTGTTTCCATAAAAAGAACAAAAGCAAAACGGAAAAAATATTTATAAAGAAAAAAAGGCAGGGCTACCCACCAAAACTGAACGACTATGTTTTTAAGAAGTAAAACGTAGGGAAAAAGAATTTCCACTACATTATTTAAGAATCTCGCTGTTTGGATAATAGTTTCCTCAGCCATTTAAGCTTCACGTATCTTATACCTTTTTTCTTTATTTTTTTCAAAAAGATTTTTATCTTGAAGGCCAGAAAAAATAGTTGATTCTTTTACCGTTCTTTGCTTTAAGACAGCATCAATTATTTCTTCCTTGGTCAGCGGTTGATTATTGACTCCTTTTAAAATCTTAATAATTACGTCTTTAACTGTGCCCGGCTCATAGCCCCAATCTTTTAAAGCATACAGTCCCCTACCCACTAAAACAAATTCATCGCTTCTTATCAATTCATTATGCACTGTTTGCGGATGGAGCTTTAAAGAACGACCGCCGTTGTTTTTCAATTCTTCATTTAAGGCATACATCAAATCAGTAATCTCTTTAAAATGAAGAGGCTTCTTTTTTTCTTCTAAAATTAAAACTATTTTATCTTTAACCGTTCGAGGATTGATTTCAGAAAAAAAAACCAACCCTATTTTCTGGCCATCTACTGATTGACGAATCTGCCTAGAGATTCCTAAATAAGAAGCAAGAGCTTCTTTGGTTAAGCCTTTTGTTTCTTTTAAGAGTTCTTCAAAAGATTTGGTCTTTTTTTCCTGCTTAAACTTTTCTACTAATTCAAGAACAAGCTTTTTAGCTAAAGAAGCTTTTTGAGAATTATTGTACCAAAAAAGATAAAAATATTTGCCCCCCTTATCTCTCTTAACCCCACCTGTTAAACTTAAAAGAAAAAGAGCTTGGTTTTTTGTTTGAGGATCAGAAGAAGCAACCAAGTCTTCTTCTTTTTTTACTCCTCCGGATTGTTCTAATTGCTTGTCAAAAAAAGCCTCTATTTTTTCAATATCTTTTTTTAACTCTGGAGCACTTACACTTTTTTTAATTCTCTCTAAACCGTCTGCTTCAATCTGCCTTACTCTTTCTCGAGTAATGCCATAGCTTTGACCAATGCTTGCTAAAGATTCACTTTGACTATTTTTGTTCAAACCAAACCTGCGAATTATTATCTTTCTTGTTCTTTCTGGCAGCTGTTTTAAAAGTTTTTGAGTAAGTTCATTGTAATCTGTTTCCATATTTAAAAAATCATAACATTTTTAAAAATATTTGTCAAACTTTCTTCTTTCTTAATCCCAGCCAATAAACCAATAAAGGGCTGGCTAAAAAAACAGAAGAAAAAATACCGACAAAAACCCCAATACCAGCAGTCAAAGTAAAGTATTTCAAGCTCTCTTCATTGGAAAAGAAATAATAAAGAGCGCCTAAAGTAAAAAGTACGGTCAAAGAAGTGTTAACGCAGCGAGCAAAAGTTTCATTCAAGCTTTTGTTAACAATTTCTTCATAACTCATTGCTTTGTTTTTTAAGATGTTTTCCCTAATTCGGTCAAAAACAACAACCGTATTATTAATACAATAACCAACAATAGTTAAAAGAGCGGTTACTACTGGAATAGTTAATTGAGCCCCAGCATAATATCCCAAAACAGCTAAAACTCCCAGAGGAATAATCAAATCATGGAAAAGCATTAAGGTTGAAGAAAATCCATATTGAAAGGAAGTAACGGGGCGAGAAACATTTTTAAAAGCCAAGGCAATGTAAATAAGCATGGCTAATAAAGAAACAAGCACCACTATAATTGTTTTTTCTTTTAACTCTTTTCCTATTAAAGGACTGATGGTTTCTATGCCAGCTGAAGACTCTTCAATCTCTCCTGTTTTTTTTAACTCGGCAATTATGTTGTTATAGGTTTCGTTGGAAATGTCCTTTTTATTGATTTTAATTATCACTTCTGATTGGCCAACTGGCTGAACTTCAACCCCTTGCAATCCTTCAATCTGAGATAAAGCTTCTTTAATTTTTAAAACATCTGGTCTTTCTGTTTTGTATCCAATCGATAAAGAACTTCCTCCTTCAAAATCAATACCCAGCTTCAAACCAAAATGAAATATACAAAACAAGCTAGCTAAAACAGCAATTGCTCCGATGATTAAATATATTTTTGAATATTTTAAGAAGTCCATATTATATCCAAATGAATTTTATCTTTCCTAATTTTCCTCTAGCAAAAAGATGAAGAAGAACATTGGTAACCACAATAGCAGAAAACAAACTTACTAAAATACCTAAAATCAAGGCAAAAGCAAAAGCTCGGATAAAACTTGTTCCCAAGAAATACAGAATGAAAGCAACTATTAAAGTAGTAGCGTTTCCATCTCTGATTGAAGGCCAGGCTCTTCTTAGCCCTTCATCAATGCTAGTCAATAAATTCTTGCCTTGCTTTAATTCTTCCCTCATTCTGGAAAATATCAAGATATTGGCATCAACAGCCATGCCCACTGACAAGATAAAACCTCCAATGCCAGCTAAGGTCAGAGTAACTGGTACAAGCTTCATTAAAGCAAGCAAAAGAAAAACATAAAGAATCAAAGCTAAAGAAGCTAAGAGCCCTGGCAAGCGATAAATTAGAATAAGAAAAATCATAATCATTGCTACTCCTGTTACTCCTGCTTTAACCGCGTTTTCTAAAGAAATAGCTCCTAGGGTCGGTCCTATTTTCTGTTGAACAATAGGATCACCCAAGGGAACTGGCAAGGCTCCTTGATTTAATCTTTGAACCAATGTTTTTGCTTCTTCTACTGTCATATTGCCAGTGATCATGGCTTTTCCTCCAGATATTTTTTCGTTAACCCTAGGAGCATAAAGGTCGTTGCCGTCAATTTTGCCATCATTATTGGTATCAATAATAGATTGACCATCTAAAAATATAGCCAAAGTTTTGCCCACATTTCTAGCTGTAATTTCTTCAAACAGTTTAGCTCCTTCATCATTAAATTGAAGCTCAACAATCGGAGCATAAGTTGTTTGGTCAAAACTAAGAGAAGCTTTTTTCAAGTACCTGCCAGTTAAGCCAGTTTCTTGATAGGGAGATTCAAAGGCTAGCATCCAATTATCAGTTGTTTGTATTTCTTCTAACGTCTTTCCAGCGATTTCTTTCCTTTTATCAATTATGGCTTGAATTTCATCGGCTGGCTTTTCTTCCATAAACTCTAGCAAGGGAGTCTGTCCTATCCAACTAATAGCTGATTCAATGCTTTCCACTCCTGGCAACTCCACCACCAACCTATCCTCTCCGTAAACCTGCACTATTGATTCTGTTACTCCAAAGATATTGACCCTTCTTTCAATCACATCACGTAAACCTTGCATGACTTCTGACCTTTCTTTTTCTGGAATCTGATTTAAATCAGCGCGATATTCTAAATGGACTCCTCCTCGCAAATCTAAACCCAGCTTAAATTCTTTCTCAGGCAACAAAGGCATTGACCAATGATATTTATTGTTGACTGTCTTGATTAGGTTATTAGGATACTGAGGGAAACAAAAAACAGCTGAAACAAGACCTAAAAGCAATATCAGTAAAAAGGATATAGTAATCTGTTTATTGGTCATATTGTTGAAATATAAAGCAAAAATGAAATTTAGTCAAATGCTTTTATTAACCTTAGAATAAAACTATACCTCCAAATCATCAAGGATTAAAAACTATCTTGTTTATCTTTTCTCCTGCCCAAACATACATTACGCCCTTGCCTAACGCAACCGGGGCCTCCAGATTTATCTTTCCTCCAAAACTAGAAAATACTATATCATTATCCGGTTTTTCATCGGAAATATGGCTAAGGTTGTACGCTTTAATTATTCCTTCGTCAACAAAGTAAATATTTCCATTGATGTCAGATGTTATTGCCGAAACACTTAAATGGGGCGTACTATTGTTAAACCAATATTTCAGCCACATTGTTTCTCCTGTTTGGATATTAATGCCATAAAGACGCAAAACATAATTAGCGTAATCGCCAAATGAATAGCATTGCATAAAGAACTGATTGCCGCTTATTCCTATTGGATCAGCGCAAAGGTCTGTTCTTTGCCAAAACGATTCAGCCATATTGTCTTTATTTAAAGCATAGAAAATATTATAAGCCTTGCCCTCTTTATTATATCCTCCCTCTACGATATTAAACAAAAGCGTCCCTTGAGAAGAAAGAGATAGAGTATTAACATGTCCTGTCTTGTTCTTTTCTCCTTCATAGCCTTCATCATAAACTATTTCAAAGACCCTCTCTCCTATCTTTCCGCTGCTATTGAATTTAAATAAAGTAGTGTCAGCAAAGAAATAAAGATTGCCTTGATCATCTAAAACTAAATTGGAAAAATAGGTATAAGACTTACCTAAATCAAAAAATGTTACCTCAACTGTATTCTGCTTATCAGTCAAGACAAAGAAAGAACTTCCTCCGAGGAAATAAAGCTTCTTGTTTGGATCTATTACCAGCTCTCGTTGAGAATAAATCTGAGAAAAATTCTTCTGCCATTTTAATTTTCCTGAAGGGCTTAAAGCAATAAGATTATTATTATTAAAAGAATAAATGCTTCCATCGCTGTTTAAAAAGAGTTGGCCGCAGCCACTATCCACACAAGGATAATACCATTTTTGATTTTTATCGCTATAAGCAAATATTCCTTTCTGGATTCCTTCGGGAGGAACAAATGCTCCAGAAAAATAGATGTCCCCGTTTTCATCAATTAAAGGAGAATTAAGATACTCAACCCAATTTTGAGTTATTGTAACCAAAGCTGTAATTTCCCCCTTATTCTCATTAGTGGGCCCAGCTAACTTGCTTTCATTTCTTCGGCCATAATCTAAATAAAGCGATGGCTTAATATGCTGAGCAGGAGAAATAGAGTGGTTGACTATATTAGAAAGAGGTGAATAATTCAATTCTAAATCTTTAGCTTTTACGGCAAAAAAATAATTTGAGTCATAATAAAGGTCGGGAATCAAAACAGAAACCTTGCCTTCTTCTTTTTTAATTTCTGTTTTGACATAATCATTAATTGAAATTAAATTATTTGCGTCAATCTCTTGATTAAGAGAGTAATAAACTTCGTAGTCAAGGTCGGATTCAATTGTATCTTGATCTACTGAAGGCGTCCAAGACAAAACAAGATAATTTCTTCTATTTTCTGTTTCCTGAACATTTAAATCGCTTATTGCTTCTGGGGGATAAGATGGTTTGTCTAAAGGACTCGCTTTTTGCATTTCAAAATCCTTCAGATTGTCATTATTGTCAACATACTTTCCTTTAATATATTTTCTGCCAAAAACTCCTGTTTCGCTTAAAATAAAAGCTTGCCCTTCTCTTACTTCTGGCTCAGGACTACTAGCTTTATCTTTCCATCCCACTGCATCAATTTTTAGCGATTGAGCGTAAGCCATTTTCTCCTCTGCCGTCTTTTCTTCTTCTCCGGTATAAATAGGATTGTTTGAAAATAAAGCCAAAGAAGCAGTAGAATTGTTCAGTTGAAAAGGATTAAAATTACCGCTTTCCAGTAAAAGATAAGAATTAGCACCAATTGTCTTTCCTTGAAGCGCCCATTTATCGCTAGGGTTGCTCCAATCATGTCTTGGCTTACCCTCTGCGTCAAAAGTATTAGCAAAATAGGCAAGATAATAACAATTGCTCTCCTCTAAACATAAATTAATGTCTTCTTCTGATTGGTTGAATAATTCTACGTATTCATTGTCTCCCAAGCTTATCTCTGAAATGATTACACCATTAGCTACCTGCTGTTCTTCTTCTTTTTTCTCGCTTCCCTTTTCTTCTAATTTTTCACTGTTTGTCTTCTTAGGTGTTCCCCACAGACCACTTACCCCATCTGGCAAAGATAAAGAATAGGTATGCCAACCATTTAAATCATCATTTCTTTCCATTGTTTTCTTCTCCTTACCGTCTCCAGCCGGCCAGTTTTCTTCTGCCTTAACCTCATCAACCAACTCACAGTTAGCACTAAAAAGCCTTAATGATTCATTGGTATCAGCTAATGCTCCAGAATACTTTTTATCTAAAGGTATGTTAGGAACGGAAACATCATCTGTTCTTTCTAAAAGATAAAAACCGTTAGCAGCAATAACATCAATAGCGCTAAAAACCACTTTAATCTGACCGTCTTTATCTAAAAGTTGCCAACCATTAAGATTTACATCTTGTCCAGAAACATTTTTCAATTCTATCCACTCATCACTAGAGCTTGTTTGCGTTCCCATCCAAGCAACTTCATTGATTATTACCGGTGTCAAAAGAGAATTATTCAAATTGCTTTGAGAACAATAGGAAATAATAATTCCTCCGCCTCCAAAGCTACCCGAAGTAGTACCTGAGCTGTTGTTGCTTGAGTCTTTACTTGCCGAACTAGAACTCTCTTCATTATTATTTTCTTGAGTTTCAACCTTAAGACTATTCTCTTGCTTTGGCGTTCCAAAAATATTCATACAACCAGTTCCACTGTAAGCATGCCAAGTCAAATCATCTCCTCTCTCCATAGTACGTTTTTCTTCATTATCTCCAGCTGGCCATTGAGAGTTGGCTTCAACAAAATCTTGAAGTTCGCAATTAGAATCAAAGAGAAAAAGCGCTTCATCTTTATTGGCCAAAGCACCAGAATAAATGAAATCAGCTTTGATAAAAGGAACAGAATCATCGTCTGTCCTTTCTAAAAGTAAAAGTCCGCCCGAAAGAAGAAAATAGTCTTCTTTAAAAACTAGATTTATCTGTTTGTCTTTATCGTACAAGCTCCAGCCTTTAATATTAATGCTGGAATTGCTGATATTCTTCAACTCAATCCATTCATCGTTAGCACTATCTTTAGTTCCCATCCAAGCTACTTCATTAATTAAAACCTTATTTCTTTTAGGATTAGTACTGTTTAAAACACATTCTTGTTTCGGTTGTTCTTGTTTCGGTTGTTCTTGTTTCGGTTGTTCTTGTTTCGGAGACTCTACTTCCTTTATTATTGTTTCCGGAACAAGTGTCTTTACTGGTTCTTCCTTTTTTTCTTCTTTAACAACAGGTTGATTGTTGACATAAGTATTAACATTACTAGACATTTCCTGAACTTCTTGTTTCACTTCTTGGCTTTGTTCTTCATAGGGAAGGTATTGCACTACTTCTCCTTTTGATTGAAAAAGCTTACCAAATAATCCAGTTACGTCATCAATCATTCCTTTTAAGGGATTAACGATGTATTTATCCCAAAAAGAAACCGGCCTGAAACCAAAATCAGGAACATTAGCTGGGAAATAGACAGAAATTGAAGGGTCTCCGTACCAAGAATAATCCCAAGAGAAGTTCTTTTTACCAATCACTCCTTTAAATTCTGCCACGAAAGGAGGAATCTTTTCTCCCTCAGGAAGGTCACTCACAAAACCCATAATCATTCCTATCGAACCATGACTTACTGGAGGCTCTAAAGCATAAGGAGAATATATTCTTACCACAATATTTCCCTTTTCTTCGTCAATGGGAGTATAAACCATTATGTATTGCAAACTAGAATCAACCTTTACTTCTCCGGTATTGTAATTTACTCCTATCGCCCCAAAAGCTACCTTAACCTTACTATTGAAAAGTTGCTGTTTTGCATATTCTACAGACCGAGAAACAGTTTCTTTCTCTAGTTTTTCTATCACTGTGTTCATTACGTTATCAGATGTTACTGTTCTTACAATTTCTGCCACTGCTTTTATTACATTTACTGATACTTCTATGGGAAGTTCCTGGAAAACGTAGTTCCAAGCGTGGTATTGATTTACTTGTTTTAAAAATGACAATACTGTTTTTTCTCTGGGATCACTATATCCATTTGCTTCTAGGGCTGTCCATTTTGCAAAAAGTTTAGCAGAAAACTTTCTTAATATATTTTCCGCCTCAAACTCAGAGAAAGTCTGTGGCGTCTTTTCGGAAAAACCAAAAAGATTAATTTCTATTGCCGATGCCCTTAAAGGTATCGCCAAAAAGCAGATTAGTGATGAAACTAATACTGCACTAAAGAGGAATTTTTTAATTTTCATTTTAATTTATACAAACCGAGTTGATGAAAGAGTTAAACTCTTCAAGGCATCTTTCTTTATCTTGACCGACAAGGTAAACATAAAAAGCAAAAACCTTATTGGGCTTACTAGGAATTTGAATGAAAACATTGCTTCCTTCCCCACCTGCTAAAGTATAGGTATATTTAACAGCATTCAAGTTATTTATTTTTACTTTCTCGTATTTACTTGTATCTGTGCTATTGTTTTCTGCGTATCCTTCTAAATTTGCTAGATCGTTTACAAAGTCATAACTAATCCCATGGGCAGAGTTTAAAGAAAAGACGACGTCTATCCAGCACCCTTTTTGAGGTAATGGTGCTGCTGTAGGATCATTCCTTAATGGCTCAAAATCAGGACTAACCAAGGAAATATTTGACCAATAAGAAGATCCTGTTTCCCAACCTTGAGGGACAGCAAACTTCAAACCAATATCTTTGTTTTCCAAGATAGTTTTGCCGTCAATCTCTGTTTTGGTAAAATCCTCAATGGTAAGATAGTTTAACTCATTCTCTTTCTCGTTTTTGTATTCAATAACTTTAAAAATCAAGAAAGACACTAATACAATTGCGCAAAGTACGATTAAAAATGTCTTTAGGTTTTTATTCATAGTTAATAGATATAGACCGAGTTGATGAAAGAGTTAAACTCTTCAAGGCATCTTTCTTTATCTTGACCGACAAGGTAAGTGGTAAAGACATAAATCTTTTTATTTTTAAATGGGATTTGAACAGAAACTGTTTTCTCTTGGTCGTTTTCTAAAATATGCGTTTTTTTAACTGCTTTCAAACCATTAACTTCTACTAGTTCATAATGAACATTAGTTCTTTCTTCATTATGACTCTCTAAATATCCTTCTGTGTTGATTAGATTGTTTAAAAAGTCGTAATCGTATTTATAAACATCGATACCAGCCGGAACCACTACCTCAAAATCTAAAAAACACCCTTTCTTGGGAAAAGGCGTACCGGAAGGATCGTCTACGAGCGGCTCAAAGTCCAAGCTTCGCATTGAGATATTTGACCAATAGGAAGAACCTGTTTCCCAACCTTGAGGGACAGCAAACTTCAAACCAATATCTTTGTTTTCCAAGATAGTTTTTCCGTCAACCTCTGTTTTGGTAAAATCCTCAATGGTAAGATAGTTTAACTCATTCTCTTTCTCGTTTTTGTATTCAATAACCTTAAAAATCAAGAAAGACAATAATATAACTGCGCAAAGTACAATTAAAAATGTCTTTAAGCTTTTATTCATAGTTAATAGATAGAAACAGAGTTGATGAAAGAGTTAAACTCTTCAAGGCATCTTTCTTTATCTTGACCTACTAAGTATGCATTAAAAGAATACACCCTGTTCTTACCGAAAGGAATTTGAATAAAAACGTCTTCATTGTTTTCGTTGTCTATTTTGTAAATATTTTTAACAGCTTTCAAACCATTAACCTCAATAATTTCGTAGGTTTCCTTTTCTGTATTGTTACTTTCTAGATATTCAGGTGAGTTTATCAAATTCTTCAAAAAATCATAATCTACCCTGTAAATACCGTCTCCTACTTTAGCAACAAAGACGACGTCTATCCAGCACCCTTTTTGAGGTAATGGTGCTGCTGTAGGATCATTCCTTAATGGCTCAAAATCAGGACTAACCAAGGAAATATTTGACCAATAAGAAGATCCTGTTTCCCAACCTTGAGGGACAGCAAACTTCAAACCAATATCTTTGTTTTCCAAGATAGTTTTGCCGTCAATCTCTGTTTTGGTAAAATCCTCAATGGTAAGATAGTTTAACTCATTCTCTTTCTCGTTTTTGTATTCAATAACTTTAAAAATCAAGAAAGACACTAATACAATTGCGCAAAGTACGATTAAAAATGTCTTTAGGTTTTTATTCATAGTTAATAGATATAGACCGAGTTGATGAAAGAGTTAAACTCTTCAAGGCATCTTTCTTTATCTTGACCTACTAAGTATGTTTCGAAGGAAATAATTCCATTTTTTTTAAATGGTACTCGTACAAGCATGTAATCTTCGTCAATTGTTTCTTTGATCGCATTTAATCCGCCAACCGTTACGATCTTATAATGTTTTCCTTCTTTGTTATAACTATCCAAATATCCTTCTATGTTGATTAGATTACTTACAAAGTCATAACTAATCCCATGGGCAGAGTTTAAAGAAAAGACGACGTCTATCCAGCACCCTTTTTGAGGTAATGGTGCTGCTGTAGGATCATTCCTTAATGGCTCAAAATCAGGACTAACCAAGGAAATATTTGACCAATAAGAAGATCCTGTTTCCCAACCTTGAGGGACAGCAAACTTCAAACCAATATCTTTGTTTTCCAAGATAGTTTTGCCGTCAATCTCTGTTTTGGTAAAATCCTCAATGGTAAGATAGTTTAACTCATTCTCTTTCTCGTTTTTGTATTCAATAACTTTAAAAATCAAGAAAGACACTAATACAATTGCGCAAAGTACGATTAAAAATGTCTTTAGGTTTTTATTCATAGTTAATAGATATAGACCGAGTTGATGAAAGAGTTAAACTCTTCAAGGCATCTTTCTTTATCTTGACCGACAAGGTAAGTGGTAAAGACATAAATCTTTTTATTTTTAAATGGGATTTGAACAGAAACTGTTTTCTCTTGGTCGTTTTCTAAAATATGCGTTTTTTTAACTGCTTTCAAACCATTAACTTCTACTAGTTCATAATGAACATTAGTTCTTTCTTCATTATGACTCTCTAAATATCCTTCTGTGTTGATTAGATTGTTTAAAAAGTCGTAATCGTATTTATAAACATCGATACCAGCCGGAACCACTACCTCAAAATCTAAAAAACACCCTTTCTTGGGAAAAGGCGTACCGGAAGGATCGTCTACGAGCGGCTCAAAGTCCAAGCTTCGCATTGAGATATTTGACCAATAGGAAGAACCTGTTTCCCAACCTTGAGGGACAGCAAACTTCAAACCAATATCTTTGTTTTCCAAGATAGTTTTTCCGTCAACCTCTGTTTTGGTAAAATCCTCAATGGTAAGATAGTTTAACTCATTCTCTTTCTCGTTTTTGTATTCAATAACCTTAAAAATCAAGAAAGACAATAATATAACTGCGCAAAGTACAATTAAAAATGTCTTTAAGCTTTTATTCATAGTTAATAGATAGAAACAGAGTTGATGAAAGAGTTAAACTCTTCAAGGCATCTTTCTTTATCTTGACCTACTAAGTATGCATTAAAAGAATACACCCTGTTCTTACCGAAAGGAATTTGAATAAAAACGTCTTCATTGTTTTCGTTGTCTATTTTGTAAATATTTTTAACAGCTTTCAAACCATTAACCTCAATAATTTCGTAGGTTTCCTTTTCTGTATTGTTACTTTCTAGATATTCAGGTGAGTTTATCAAATTCTTCAAAAAATCATAATCTACCCTGTAAATACCGTCTCCTACTTTAGCAACAAAGACGACGTCTATCCAGCACCCTTTTTGAGGTAATGGTGCTGCTGTAGGATCATTCCTTAATGGCTCAAAATCAGGACTAACCAAGGAAATATTTGACCAATAAGAAGATCCTGTTTCCCAACCT
>Ga0302251_1000330_pt1 | contig 49435 bp, 58 predicted proteins | sample AAG_RA_Gln_MG_FD_193534 | JGI IMG/M metagenome (GOLD analysis project Ga0302251, IMG submission 193534) | Enriched activated sludge microbial communities from anaerobic digester in WTTP, New Holstein, Wisconsin, United States - AAG_RA_Gln | ecosystem: Engineered > Bioreactor > Anaerobic >... | reverse complement strand
TACGCCCCGGCCGGGATTCGAACCCGGGTCAGAAGCTCCGGAGGCTCCTAGGATATCCACTACCCTACCGGGGCAATTGGAAGACAGGTCTGCTGATCATGCTGTTGTGAAATACTTCGGGTTGCACTCTCATAAGTTTCCTGGTGAGAGAGAACCAAAAGCAGAACTCCTGCTCAGGACGATCGTATCTTCCATAGTAACAACGTCGATCAGACTAAAAATACTTTGGAAAAAGCCCTTCAAAAAGAGAAAATAACGTCAGATGATACTTTTTTGAAGTGAATCTTACCTTGCAGAGCGCAATGCGATTACACACCACATATATGCAGGATATATAGGGCTGTGCTCCTCTTTCAGGTGTGACGATCAGGTGATGGATGAGTCTGTCTGATACCAGTCATTTCTTCCGGAGGTGGCGGTATCTCACGCCTCGGAGATGGCAAAAGAGTGAACCTTTCAGAGTTGCCGATAGCAGAGTGCAGACATTCCTTACCACCAAGGGTGAGATGTTTTTGCTTTTTTTTTGGTTCCGGCACGAAAGCTCATAAGGGGAATCATGCCCACGTAACTAAGCATGAAATATACCGCACGACATATCCAGCGTTTCCTGGAGCAGGGAAAAATCGACCCGACACTCTGGAAAAACCATTTTCCCTCGCTGCTTCCCACCCAGGTCCCGGGGTGCGAAGAGTGCAGTGAATATAAAGAGAGAATATGCCCTGGTGGAAAGGACCCGGTCGAGTGTTTCCTTGCCATGAAGCCGGATGGGGAACCGGGAGAGAATCAGAAAAAGAAGAAGCGTGATCCGATGCTTGGGCTCGGGGCAAGGGGACATTCCGCCCGCGGCACTGTACTAAATAGGGATCAGTCAAAGATGTGATCTCTGGCATAGCAAAAAACATAACAGAATATCGCATGCGGCACATATTCCCGCAAACTATTTTTTTCGGATAAGATTTCTTTGGTCGAGATAGCCAGCGTACCATTCTTTTTCCCGATCCGGGTATTTTCCGATATCGGGGAAGAGACCACGGGAGGCTGCCTGATGAGAGAGCCCTATCCCTGTTTCACACGGTACATATGCCAGATCTTGCAGGCACCCTCGTGGCTAACCATACAGGGGCCGACCGGTGTCCGGGGTGTGCAGACCTTGCCGAAGAGCCGGCAGTCGGTAGGCTCCGCGATTCCCCTGAGCACTTTATCGCAGATGCACGCGGAATGTTTGGCAGTGTGTGTGAATACAATATTGAACTTCTTCTGGGCGTCGTACTGCTCAAACTCCTTCTTTAGCGAAAGCCCCGATTGTGGAATGACCGGAAATCCCCTCCACTCAACATCGGAGGGTGAAAAGACCTCCCACATCAGCGCCTGGGCCTTTTTGTTCCCCTCTCTCGTAACAGCCCTCGGGTACGCATTCTCGACACGGGCAGATCCTGACCGGACCTGCTCCACCAGCATCAGGAGCCCGAGAAGGATATCCTCAGGTTCGAACCCCGCGACGACCTGGGGGACGGGAAACACCTCGTACTCCCAGTAGCCCATGACCGTACAGACATGCCCGGGAAGGAGAAAACCGTCAAGCTTGGCCTCACCCTGTGAAAGGAGCCATTTCATGGCGGGAGGGACAAGGCGATGGCATGAGAGGATACTGAAATTCTCCGGAGGCTGTGTGAGGATGGTGGCCGCTACGGTGGGAGCCGTTGTCTCGAACCCGACAGAAATGAAGACCACCTCCTTTTCGGTCTCCTTTGCAATTTCCACCGCCTTGTGGATCCCCTGGACGACCCGCACATCCCCGCCGCACGATTCAAGAGATCCACGGCTCCCGGGGACCCTGAGAAGGTCCCCATAGGTTGCGACAATGCAGCCCTTCTCCACCAGTTCGAGGGCAGCATCGATCTCGCCCTGGGGAGTGATGCAGACAGGGCACCCGGGGCCCATGACGATCTTCAGGTTCTTCGGGAGCACGCTCCGGAGACCCGCACGCGAGATCGCGGCCTCGTGGGTCCCACAGATGTGCATGAAGGTATACGGGTGGTCGACCAATTCTTTCAGTTTTTGCGCGATTTCAGTTCCAAGGGCCATTTCTGCTTAATGATTTTATTCATCGGGAACATAATGGTACTGATATGGCGACCGAGACACTCTTCGGGATCAGTGGGAACCTGCTCGCCCTCATCGTTGTGATTGCGGGGTTAATCATCGCCATCGCGATGTATGGGATTGTGGGATGGTTCCGGAGAAAGGCCGAAACAACCGAGTCAAAAATTGACGATCTCGTGATTGCGGCATTCGGAACTCCTGCTGTCGTTGCAGTTCTGGTCATCACACTCTTCTTCTCGCTCCAGGTCGCTGACCTCCCGGAACAGTTCCAATTCATTCTTGACAGCAAGTACATCAATGTGGTCTGGATCCTCCTCGGCGCCTGGATCCTCTCGACGTTCCTGTATAAATCAATCGAGACATACGGCCACCGCCTGGTGTCCGGAACGGAAAGCGATCTCGACGACAGGATGATCGCCCTCGCACAGATCACCTGCAAGTATGTTATCTGGTTTGCAGCCCTTCTCCTCATCCTTCATATCCTCGAAATCAACATCACCCCGTTCCTGGCAGGAGCTGGAATCGCCGGTCTCGCAATTGCGCTCGCCGCACAGGATTTTCTCTCCAACTTCTTTGGTGGCGCAATCATTGCGGTCGACAAGCCATTCAAGCTGAACGACCGCATCACCATCGACCAGTTCACCGGAGACGTGATATGTGTAGGAGCCCGCAGTACACGGATAAAAACGGTTGATAACCAGGTCATCACCTTCCCGAACAAGAAGATCATGGACAGTTATGTGATCAATTATGCACAGCCTGACATGCTCCTCAAAGTCAGGGTAAACATCGGTGTTGCGTACGGGTCGGATGTTGACAAAGTAAGGAGGATTCTGCTGGAAATCGCGCATGATGCAGCAAAAGAGATCCCGTATATCGTGGATTCCCAGGGTCCCATCGTATATTTCCTGGAATTTGGTGAGTCCAGCCTGAACTTCCAGCTGGTGGTTCACACCAACGATTTCTCGATGACCTTTGAGACAAAGGACGCGATCAATACCCGGATCTCCCGCCGATTCGCTGAAGAAGGGATACTGATCCCATATCCGCAAAGGGATATCCACATAAAAAAATAACGATCATACTCTCTTTTTTTTTAAAGATCGCAACTTTTTTCTCACATTCCTGCCGATCGGATGGTGTGTACGGGATATCCTCATTCTGCTTGCATCACGAACCTCTCGGAACGGCACTCGAGACGCTCTCATCACTCACAGATCTCGTCGAGATCATGAACGACGGCCCCCATCACCTCGAAACACCTGAACTGCTGGACTCTTTCTCCCTGCGGTATGCGTTTCATGCACCTTCACGCGGAGTGAACATTGCGAGCATCCTGGAACCTATCCGGAAGGCCAGCGTGGAAGTGACGGGCCAGTGCCTGACACTCGCTGCCGAAGTGAATGCTCCCGTCGTCATTCACCCTGGATATTTCGCATGGGAAGAGGACCGGGAGAAGGCCAGGAGACAGGTTACACGATCGATTTTGGAGCTCAACCGGATTGCAGGAGACCTCTCGGTCACCTATTACCTCGAGAACATGGGCGACTGGAACTATTTCTTCCTCCGGTTTCCTGAAGAGATGGAGATGATGGACGGTGTTGATCTTGCACTTGACGTGGGGCATGCCAATCTCAACGGATGCCTGGATGGATTCCTCGCCCGCCGTTTCTGCCACGTCCACCTCCACGACAATAGCGGGAAAGAGGACAGCCATTCCCCGGTAGGAGAGGGTTCAATTGATTTCCATTCGGTGATGAACGCGATCACGAGGGAAAATGCCGCCCCCGTCATTGAAGTCGCGACACTTGAGGGAGTCAGGCAGAGTATTCAGGCACTTGATCAAATTGGCGGTGGATGAGACTGATCGTCTGATCTGCGTTATACAGGTTTCAGGCGCCCTGCAATCCCGCGATTCCGGGTATTTTATGCGACTCTTCCGTAATCTTTTAAACTGAATACGTCTCAAGTTATTGATACGCGTTGTTCAGCATCGCCTTCGTGGTGACCTGTAACTTTTGCGTGCCTTTGTGGCTCAGTCCGGTAGAGCGACACCTTGGTAAGGTGTAGGTCGGGGGTTCGATTCCCCCCAAAGGCTCTGGAAAAAAGTTCAGTTCCTCTGTTTTTTGTCTGGCGTTCCCGGATACAATAGGTGCGAATAATGTTGAAGTTAAAGGTTTTTTTATAACCACTCACATCGCATTTTGTCTGCATGGAGCCGGTGAAAAAGACAAAAAAGATCTCCCTCCTTTGCATCCCTGCCGGGCTGATGGTACTCATCCCCCTCCTCCTTTCTGCAGGATGTATCGGGAATTCGCCGGTACCCGCTGAGTTGCAATTGAACGGGACCAGGTGGACCCTGACGGATTATGTCTCCAATGGTTCAACCTGGCATATACTGGATGGTACTACAATCACCATGCTTTTCGGCGATGATGGGAAGATCACCGGCTCGGCAGGTTGTAACCACTACTTTGCCAGTTACGAGATGAAAGGCACAAAAATTTCGATCGGACCGGCTGGATCAACGGAAATGTATTGTATGGGAACAGGTGTGATGGAGCAGGAGAGAATCTATCTTTCACTCCTCCACGATGCAGTATCGCTCACCGCAAAGAATACTACGCTCTCTTTCGCGGATTCAAAAGGGACAACAATCCTCTCGTTTGAAAGGATCGTTCCGCCTTCACCCGCACCCTTTGTCGGGACGACCTGGATCCTTGATTCGTTCTGCACTACTGATTCCGTTTCATCGGGTATCAAGGGAATACCTCTTACTGCGGTCTTTGATAATGACGGGCGGGTAACAGGATCAGCCGGGTGCAATGATTACTTTGGATCGTATACTCTGACAGGGAACTCGCTCTCGATCCATTCAATCGGCTCGACCAAGATGAATTGCCCTGGCCGGGGTATCATGCTGCAGGAGCAAACCTATCTCGCATCCCTCGGGAAAGCAGCTGGATTCACTATCAATGGAAATCGAATGAGCCTTTCGGACGCAAAGGGCACGACGCTTCTCTCATTTATCAGACAATCCTGATGGGAAAAAAAGCAGAAGAGCATTGTGCAGAATTTGCCAATGAGGCACACAGACATGCGATACATGCAGAACAAAAGACAGGGAAGAGAATGGAGATCTCGCGGCAAGTTCTATGTGTCCCTCATGAAACAGAGAAATGTCACACAATTCGATCGAGATCTTACCTTACTTTAACGCAAGTTCAATCCCGATTCTCAGGTCATCGTCTCCAAAGGGCTTCAGGATGAACCCGTCAGGCGCGGTTGTCTTTGCCCGCTCGATGATCTCCCCATGTGAATACCCTGTCACAAAGATAATAGACGTGTGCGCAATCTTTCGTATCCTTCTCGCGACCTCGATTCCATCAATGACCCCGGGAAGCCCGATATCGAGGAGGACGAGTGAGGGTGATTCTTTCTGCACGAGCGCGAGGGCATCTGTTGCATTGCCGGCCTTTCCACATACCTCATATCCAAGTTTCCTCACACGCCATTCAAGGAGGCTGGCAATGACATCATCATCTTCGACAATGAGAATCCGTGCGTTCGACATTTGAGCTCCTTTTCTCTTTTATGATACTATGCATCAAAGATACAATAAAAAAATATGCCGTGCGGTATTCGATTGCACCTGTCACTACCAGGTGATGTAAGAATGACAGTGACACTACTGCACTCGAGAAATTATTGTTGCTGTCTGTTGCAAAAGAGGACGTCCCTCTGCAACATCTGTATGACTCTCACAAGAGATGCCAGGAATCAGGGATATCCACCCCACACCTTCAGATGGCAGGTGATATTATGCCCTGACACCCCATCTTTTCATAGTTAATTGCAGGAGAAGATGTCATGAAGTACGAGATCCGGTACAAACCAGCATATTCACTACTGGTGGTAACCCTTGACCCCGGCGAGAGCATCGTTGCAGAATCAGGCTCGATGACCTACATGCAGCCAACCATTGATGTAAAGACCCAGAAGAGAGAGAAGAGTATCTGGGGATCCCTCGGGATGGCCATTCTCGGAGGCCAGAGTTTCTTTGTCAACGAATTCGTTGCAACAACAGGGAGCGGTGAGGCAGGGTTCAGCGCGGCTCCTCTCGGGGACATCGAGACCCTGAAGGTGAGCGAAGGGAAGGGATTTATCCTCCAGAAAGCGGCGTATATCGCCTCACAGGGATCTGTCCACCTCGATGTGAAGTGGGAGGGCTTCACGAAGGGACTGTTCGGACAGGGTCTCTTCATGATCAAGGCATCCGGCGAGGGGACCGTCTTTATCAACACGTTCGGGGCAATCGATCATCATACCCTGGTGCCCGGGGAACGGCTTCTCGTCGACAATTTCCACCTTGTCGCATTCAGCGACACGTGCCAGTACAAAGTCACCAAGTTCGGGGGACTAAAGGAGACGATCCTTGGCGGTGAGGGGTTCGTCACAGATATCCAGGGACCAGGCGAGGTCTATGTCCAGACCAAGAATATCCTGGAGCTCGCGGACTGGATCTGGACCCTCATCGAACCAAGAGTCCAGGTTAAGGCGCGGTAATACCGGCAGGACTGCGCGAGCTTCCCCTTATCGTACCCACACTCCCCCAACGTATTTTCGCAATTATCACGGGGAAACCGGTGAATGGCATACCCGGATTCCTAAAAGATACACTCTAATCATAGGGAGAAGAGAGTAATAGCATGAAACATCAGTCACCGGATTTACAATCATCGGGGAAACCGTTCATCAGATCTCCCGTCACGCTGGTTGCAGCGGTGCTGCTCTGCAATCTCGCGGGGATACTCGGGTCCTTCGTTACGATTACCGGGGAGGGATCATGGTATGCAACGATCCAGAAACCTCCCTTCAATCCCCCGGGATTTTTGTTTGCCCCGGTCTGGACATTACTATTCATCCTCATGGGCATTTCCCTGTATCTTGTCTGGATGGAGGGGGCCTCGAGAAAAGAGGTAAGGATTGCACTCGTTGCATTCGGGGTCCAGCTCGTATTAAACGTGCTCTGGTCTTTCCTTTTCTTTGGGCTCCAGTCCCCCTTCCTCGGGTTTATAGAAATTCTCATCCTGTGGATGAGCATCGCAATCACGATATTCCTCTTCTACAGGGTCCAGCGGACTGCAGCGTTCCTGCTCATCCCCTACCTGGCGTGGGTCTCCTTTGCAACATTGCTCACCTATACCGTCTGGATATTGAATGGTTAAGGGGCTCATGGTTCCGCTTCCGGGTCTTTGGACCCGGGACTGGATCACCCACTCCCTGAACAGGAAAATGATTCCTTCTGGAGGAACACCATTCCTGTCATTTTATGTGATTCTTCTCGGAGAAGCGATTGAAAAGAGGGAGAGGGGATTCGCCAGGGTGTGTGGTTCCGCCCTTCGATCGTATCAGAAAAACCGATTCGGGAATTTTTGATATATACCCTGCAATTTTTGCGGAGTCGTGGAAATGCGCGTGAATTTCGGTACGCTGTCCCACCAGGAGGGAGTCCTCGAATTCATGTAATTCCGCTCCCCGCTGATGAGCGTGAGTGTGAATACATCCTCATTTCCTGTCGTCGGCATCCAGCCCTGTTTGTAGATACCGGATATCGAGAGGATGCCACTCACGGTCACCGTATAGGTCCAGGTGCGTGTTCCTGCGGCTCCAATGAGACCGGATCCTGAAGGTTCATACTCATCGCTTTTGAGAATTAAACCTCTGGTTGCATCCATGAACCAGCGAAACCCGGTGCTTGGATTTTCCACGAGCGTGAGGATGATGGTGTCACCCTGATTGACATGTACCGTATTTCCGCTATCCTCTTCGGTAAACGTCACTATCGAGGCTATAGCAGGGCAGGCACACACCAGCAGAATTGAGAGAAATGACAGTACGAGGTATTTCGTTGCATTCATGATTGACAGTTTCACCCTGTTTCACTTATTTTTTCTGTTATTTATGTGTATCAATGGAAAAAGCATACTTCGTGTGGGATCTTTAAAAAAACACATTTTATATCCACCTCCTGGAATCTTCAGGCCTTTTCGAAGAGGGGGAGGACAATCTCGAAAATGAGGTTTGCGATGACATAGAATACCGATGCAATCCCCATGGCATACACAAAATAGATGAGCGGATAGTACAGCGGGGAGATATTCCGGAGATCAACCAGGAGCAGGAATGCAAGTGAGAAGCAGAATATCAATAACGCATACACCATGGTCACCAGCACGATCCTCTTTATCGTGGTGTTCTTGCTCAGCACGATGAGGATCGATGAGAAGCACACAATACCAAGGCAGAAACCTACAAATGAGAAGATAATTATGAGCACCTGTGTGAATGCAAGCGCAATCCACGCAGTGAGAGAGAGCACCAGGATCACGAGCGGGATTACCAGGAGAAGGCGCTTGAATGACTCCACGCCGATAAAATAGTAAAATATCGGTTTATCCCTTGGTTCCGCAAATGCCGCCCACAGGACTGCGAACAGGCAGAGATACGACAGGAGCAGGCAGGACGCAATACAAATCTCCTGCATGTTAAAGGGGATTCCCAGCAGTTCGAAAAATGTCCTGTCTCTCCCGAGTTCTGATGATGTCAGGGTGAGGATCACTGAAAGTGACGTAAACAGGGATATGAGAACAAAGAGATACCAGTACGCCCTCATGAAGTGGTTCAGCTGAAATTCACCTTCTCCAACCTCAATGACAGGGACAGGCACCATGAAATGGCTGAGTGTCGATGTAAAATCTCATATATCTTTCTTCCTGCATTTTTTAGATCTACAGTGTTTGGGAACAGGTTCCTCATGGAATCACCGTCTTGTTTAAATAGTTCTCGGGTACTTCTCTCCCTAATGTAAGAGGAATCCGACACCCGGGAGTATACCATGATATCCATCCTTCTTGTTGATGATGAAGCCCAGTTCCTGGAAGTGACCCGTATGTTTCTGGAAAGAGGAAGGGGCATCCAGGTGACAACGGCCACATCCGGCGACCAGGCACTCGAGATTCTCAAGAACAGGAAGTTTGATGCAATAATCTCCGATTATGCAATGCCCGGAATAAATGGGATAGAATTCATGAAGCAGGTCAGATCCCTTGGCGATGACACCCCGTTTATCATATTTACCGGGAAAGGGAGGGAAGATGTCGTGATAGATGCGCTCAATTTTGGAGCGGATCTCTACCTCGAGAAGGGGCCTGATCCCCGCGCCCAGTTCTCTGACATGATGCAGAAGATCCGGGGCATGGTCTCTGTCCGGGCAGATATCAGGGGAAGGACTGAGATGGTGGGGATTCTCACATCCATCATGAGGAGGTTCCCCGGTATCTTCTTCCGCATGGTTCCTGGCGATAGCGAATCTTTTATCTTCGCAAGCCCGGGCGCTGAGATTCTCACGGGATACACACCGGGAGATCTTGTTGAGAAGAGGATCGACTTCCATGCTCTCATTTTTCCGGAAGACCTGGGAAAAGTGAGGGAGGCACGTGATTCCGCGATTTCATCAGGGGGTTCGTACCAGGTCTCCTACCGGCTGCTGACACGCACAGGGTCAGAAAAGAGGGTTAAGGAGACAGGATTTTGTATCGAGAGTGGGCGGGGACCTTCTCTCGAGGGATACATTCTTGACATCGACACTCTCTGAACGATTTTTTAAAGAGGAACTATTCCCGCATCTGTATATTATTGATCTTTGGGAATAAACCGGTAACATCCGTGGGGAACCCGTATCTCGAACCTGGCCCCTTTCCCATAGGTGCCGGTCTCTTTGATGGTAAGGCCCGTAATGGCCAGGATTTCGCGCGAGAGAAAGAGCCCGAATCCCGTGTTCTTCCCATATCCCCTCTTGAAGATGTCGTCCTTTTCCTTCACGGGAACTCCCTGGCCATTATCCTCGTACACGATCTTCATCCCTGCCTCGTCCTGGAACGAGGTCATCCATATCGATGTCACACCACCGCCGTGCCTGAGTGAATTGTCGACAAGATTGTGGATCACGTTCTCTAAAAGGGGATCAGAATAGATCTCAAGGTTCTCAATGTCGCTGCTCACTGCAACATCGTGGAGAGCAGCAGACTCCGATTCCCTTGAGATGATGTGCGCCATGTCCTGCCACACGGGTGCTTCGATGCCGATATCCTGGTAAATCTTGGTGAATTCTATCTGTCGCTTGATTGCCTGGGCGAGGATCTCGACCTTTGACAGGGTCTCTTTCTGGGTGTCGTCCTTTGGATCCTCTTTCAGAAGCTCGATGTACAGGAGGAGAGCAGTTACCGTGTTCAGGATGTCGTGCCTTGTGATAATATTCAGGAGTGTCAGTTTCGCGTTCATCCTGCGGAGCGATTCTTCTGCCGAATGCCTGCCGGTCACGTCATGCGCCGACCCGAGGACAAGCGACTGGCCGCTGATCCTGACCGGGTGATTCCTGAGCTCAACCACGACTTGGCTGCCGTCCTTCCTGTTGATGACAAATTCTTCGGGCCCGGTCGGGGTTCCCTCGACATGCCGTGCGAGGAGTGAGATTGCTTTTGGCACATCATCGGGTGACAAAAGCCCTGTTTCAAGGAAATTCTTCCCCACCAGATCCTTCCGTGGATACCCCACCAGGAGCTCGGCAGCGCGGTTTCCGTCAATAAACGTCCCTTTGAGATCGGTAATGTAGTAGGCATAGGGAGCATATTCAAAGAGGATCTTCAATCGTTCCTCAGAGACCGTCTTCTCCTCTTCCATTATCTCCCGGTCAGTGATATCCTGCCCGATACAGGAGATTCCCGTGACGTTTCCCTCGGAATCGCAGAGGAGGGTGTTGTTTAGGTCGATCCTGCGTATGTTTCCATCCCTCGTATGGATGCTGCAGGTGAAATAGAGGGCATTCAAGTCGCCTTCCATCGCTGATGCGAAGAACTGCTCCACCTTGTGCCGGTCCTGGGCAGTGATAAATGTGTCTATCCAGTGTGCACCGACAAGTTCATCCCGCTCATACCCTGCAAAAGCCAGGAGGAAGGAATTACAAAACGTGATGATCAGGGATCTGTCCAGCTGGAACGCGATAAGCCTGGCATTCTCGAGAGATTCCCGGAACCGCCGCTCGCTCTCACGGAGTTCGAGGCGGGTCTGGTGCCTGCGCACCGCCTCCCGGATCATGTAGAGAAGTTCGAGGAAATTGAGGCGGGGATCCCCCCTTTTCTGGAGATAATAATCTGCTCCATAATTGAGGGCCTTGATCACAATCTCCTCCCTGCCCTTGCCGGTGAATATGATCGTGGGAGTATCGTTTCCCTGGCTCTTGATGACTTTCAAAAAATCGATCCCGCTCATTCCCGGAAGATCATAATCAAGGACGATTGCATCGAACCGGGATGCCTTTAAGAGCTCGATGGCCTCCTGGCATGACCTGCAGGTATCTATCTGCATTTCCTCCTCCCTCTCAAGGAAACGGCGGATGAGATCGAGAAGAGCCGGATCATCATCAACAAGCAGGATATGCATCAATCGTATACACCCCCGAACCGGACCTGAAGCAGGAATGCTCTCCCAGGTATGAATGGATTGATAGAGATGGTACCTGGTTGATTTTTATCTTTCCGTTCTGTTGGACTTCCTGGTGCAAGAATAATAATAAAGGGGGTTGCATGAAGGGAAGGGGAGAGTGTTCAGGCCCCAGGAGAGGATACCTGGAGCGAACGATACTCGCGGATGGTGATGCCATTCCTGGCACCGTTAAATAATGCCTGCAGGTCCCTGCATGAGAGGGTGTAGATGCGATCATGGATGAGCGCAGTCAGTTCCTGTTTTTTCTTTGCAAGCACAGGAGAGAACCAGGCGATCCCTTCCTGGTCCCCTTCATCGTTGACTATCGCAGCGTTCCGGTCGGAATGGAGCACCCCCATCTCTTCAGGTGGGAGAAAAAACGTTCGATCCCCAAGGACAAGGGCAATGCCATTTCCTGAACGCCGGGCTGTGCCAGCCCGGATAAAGACGGATACCGGTGCCTGCCTCATGATGTCACCTATTTCATGTGGGGTTCTTTCCATGTAAACCTGGCGTCTGACATCAAATTGAGTCCAGATTCAAAAAATAATTGAAAATTATAGAATTTTTGAAGCCCCTGGAATGCACGTGAATTCCTGTTTGAGTAAGGTTTATGCCACAGTTTTCCTATCGCGGACCGATATTTCCGCTGAAATTTCGTCCGACATTTGTCTGACAGATCCTGCGCTCTCCTCATAAAGTGCCTGCATTTTTTCTTAAAGTCGAGATTCAAAAGCGAATTGCGTGTTTTTTCCAAAAAGTTTATATGGAGAACAATACAACAAAAAATGTGAAACCAACATGGTTCAGCTCCAGATAATGCTGATACTCCAATTGATCGTTGCTTGATACTCTCACGCATCAATGGTATATCACTGCCTGGACCATGGTGGTCCTTTTCCTTCCAAAAGATCCGTTCCAGAGAGCCACTGCAATTGGGATTATACCAATGCCCTCATCACATGCAGTGGATTCAGGCAATAATGATATACGCCAGGATGGATAGGAGAAACACCAGAAGCAGCATCCCGGCACTGAGAATCGGCATGATAAGAAGTATCGCATTGACAGTGCTTGCCATCTGGGTGATCCTGTGTGATCCGAAGATCACCACGCCCTCTGCCCACACCGTACTTCCCGCTGCTTCTGCCGGGACCAGATCCTCATACGCTTCTTTGAATGCCTTCTCCACATAGGGGATGATATCTGATGCAGGGATATGCATTCCAACGGGATTTTTTCCGGTTATTGTGTTGACCACATGGGAATCGGTGGTCATCACTTCAACCTCGTCAACACACGGGAGAAGGAAGTCCCGTAGAGTCTCCCTCACTCCGGAGGCCATGTTGTTTCCATCGATGAGGAGGTAGGCAGTTGTCTGGGCTCCCACCCTCACGAGTGCCAGTTGGATCCCCCTGTCACCAAATCCCTGCGCCCTGGTGAAGGGGACCTCTACATGGGATATACCCAGTTCAAGGGTTTCCTTCTTCATCGCAGGCATCTCATCAAGTGCCTTGAGGCATGCGTGGTAATACTCCATTGCCAGTTTCGTCGCGGGGAGGACGTAGGTGATATCTCCCGCCTGGCAGTTATGGGCATCGACGAATGCCACGTTCTTATATACCCTGTGGCCTTCGGCCATGATGGTCATGCCAATATTGAAATCAATATCCTCAGTACGCTCGGGAGACCGGGAACTCACCATGAGGAGTGTCGAATCAAAGACCTGAGCGAGTAGGGAGACTGAACCAACCTGGATCCGTACAGACGGGGTTGCCAGAGAAGTGTACTCAAGAATTGTTTCCGATGCGGCTACCGCATGAGCCAGTTTCTCTATCTCTTTCTCAGATACCAGGTTGAAGTCATGGGTGGCTGCGCCGTGGGGGACCATGACCATCTGCGAAAATCCCTCCTGCATTCCCTTCGGGAGGTTTCCACCCCCGATCTCTCCCATCGGACCGGGATGGACATTCGGGACCGTGAATATGAGGCCTCTTTTCTGGTGCCGCCTGAAGAATACCGAGACCTGGGGCACAGTGACCTCTTCACCTATCGTGCGGAAATAATCCTCAAGCGCACGCGAACCATCGGTGAGGTGGGCCAGAAATGAGTTGAGAAAATCCAGTCCGCGTATATGGAATGTGCGGTAGAGCGGCCTGTCAATAGCCCAGATCAGGACAATAACTCCGAGCCCGAAAAAGACCTGGAGGAGGAGCGCAAGGACCAGAAAATTCTCCGGGAAGAGGCCCAATCCCAGGGCAATCCCCGTAAGGCTCTGGCACGCCGCGGGAAGGATCATCCGCACTATCCGGTAATCTGCAATCGCTACCAGGACAAGCAGGCGAAGGCCCAGGATGCAGCCCATCGAGATAGCATAAAAGAGAGGCAGGAGTGCGAGTGAGATGAACATGGCCAGAAGGGTGATGATCACGCCGAAAATGGTGCATGAAACCGCGAGAAGGGCAGACCTGTTCCAGGTCATTGGGCGTCCCATGAGTTCCACGGCAGGTTTTGTCACGAGGCATGCACATAGTGCCGGGATGGTGAAGGCAAGGGTTCCAAGCCAGAGTGCGGATCCGAGTTTCAGGCTGACCGCATCGAGGATGAATCCGAGGACAAGGAGAAGGAGGATAGAAATGGGCCATGAAGGAGCATTGAAGAGATAACGCCCGAGGCGTTCGATTTTTGCTTCGCCACCCATCACGGACATGCAACACTCATCTCCATCCCGGATGAACGGTATCCTCTCCGGTCACCGGCGATTCCAGGGCACCATATTCGCGCCTGTACCGGTCCTCCATCAAATCCCACGTCGGGAGGTTGTTCTGGCAACCGGCAACTTCGACGGCAAAGGATGCAGTCACCGTCCCGATACGGCAGCACACGAGGGGGGAATACCCCTTCTTCATCGCGGCAAGGAAACCTGCCCGGTACGCATCCCCTGCTCCTGTGGGATCGACCATGCTGACACATAGCGCGGGAATACGCTCCTTCTCACACCCACGGGAAAACTCGCTTCCCCCGGCCCCCATGGTGAAGACTGCCATGGGGACACGATTGGCAAGAGCCTCCTTTGAAGTTCCAAGCGTCCGGGACATGCTCTCTACCTCATGATGGTTTGCAAAGAGAATGTCGACATGGGAGAGGATTCTCTCAAGCTGGGCTCTTGAATACCGGTGGAGATCCTGGCCCGGATCAAATGTGCAGAATTCCGCCTCTTCTGCAACCCTGCAGTTGAAGTCCGGGTCTGCGGTTGCAAGGTGCACGAACGGGAGCGAAGGAGCCACCGATTCCGGAAAAATCTTTGATGCTCCCCACTCAAAGAAGGTGATCTGGTCCCCTTTTCCGTCAGTGAACATAAATGCGGTGGGAGTGTGTTCCAGAGGGACCTCGAAGAATTGCTGTGCAAGGCCCAGGGATTTCTGCCAGCGATCGTACTCGCTTCCGGGAAAGTCCCCGCCAACTGCACTGATCAGCGTGCATGCTTCTCCAAGACGGGAGATCCCTGCTGCAATATTTGCCGCACCCCCGCCAAAAAAAATTGTTCTCCCGAGGATCGTGGAGGATCCGTTTGGGGGGGGGAGATCTGAGACTGTGCAGATGTGATCGATGGCGGTATGCCCCACGACGTAGATCACAGCGGAGATACCTCCTTTACTTCAAGCGGAACATCCCGGAGAGCCTTTCCGATGACGGATCGTGCAATGCGTTTCGCATGCTCGGGAGTCTCAGCCTTGAAGACCTTCATCTCAAGGAGCACCCCGACAAGCGCCGTTCGTGCGACGACGAGGCCACTGTTCAGTTCCCCTTCACAGAATGGGCATGCCAGCATTCCCACTTCAACATCCACATATGCTGCAACAGGATTAAGCCTCTTGCCAGCCTCGCTGATCGCGATACTGACTGCATCATCAAGCGACGAGACGTCCTTTACAATAAAAGCCCCTTCAAGTAATACCAGGAAATCAGGCATTGTTTCCACTCACCATGACTGGTGGTGGATGTGTTCCACCACCGGCATTCGTTCTGTATACGTCCCTGGCGGAAATCCTCTCCCGACGCAGAGGATTGCCACAGGCCGAACGTGGCCCGGAAGACCGAGCACTTCTTTCAAGTCATCCTCCTGGAATGCTCCGACCCAGCATGAATGAAGCCTCCTTGCGTGGGCCGCGAGCATCATGTAGGTGCAGGCAATGGTTGCATCCTCGATCGCATAGAGGATCCCCCTGTCCCCATAACGGGACATCGACCTGACGTAATTCGCACATACGACAAGGAGCAGGGGTGCGTTCCGTACATGCTCCTGCCCGAATGCAGTATCGGCGACAAGATCCCTCTCCTCCTGCCCGTCGACAACCACAACATCCCATGCTTCCAGGTTGCCGGCGCTCGGTGCGGTGCTGGCAGAATCAAGGATAAAGGTGATATCGGCATCAGGCACGGCACCCTGATCATAGTCTCTGACGGAGCAGCGCGATACCAGGAACTCCAGGAATTCAGATGAGTCCATGCTCCCCGAGTACCTGCCATGCTGACTGCGCGGCCGTGGTGACAGCACTGATGGATTCGCTCATCCTGATAGATGCAGCCCCGTAATCCTCACTCTCCACCATGCTTATTGCCTCAGAGAGGAGGTTAATTGAGCGTCGGAAATCGGCGATTTCGGTTCCTTTCCATGCAAATTCGAGTTCGGACCTCACCGCTTCAAGGATGAGCACCAGCATTCTCTTGCCGCCCGGGCGTTCCTTCTCGGGAAACCCTGCAAGCGCGATCGTGAGCTGGGAGCATATGATCAATTCACTCTTCGCCCGTTCGGCAAACTGATATCCTTTCACCGCTGTCTTCAGATCCATATTCTCACTTCACAATATGCCTACAAGATACTTCTGGACGAGGATAAAAAAACCGGGAAACAATAAAGGGATGGAGGTATTATTATTTGCCTGATTTCTGCTTTGCACCGAGAATAGAGACTTTGGGCCTTCGCATGGCTTTCCGGACCATGGGATTTGCCTGTGGGCCCGATTCTGACGAACGGCCTCCCCTGCCACCACGGCCGCCACGACCACCACGGCCGCCCTGTCTTCCGCGGTAACCTCCCTGCTGTTCCGCGTTCAGCGCCTCCAGTTTACGAAGAGATGCTCCTGCCTTGAATCTCTGGTTCGGGCCGGGTTTTTTGACATCCCCTTCAGCTTTCGGCACAAGGCGTATCTGTCCCTTGACCCCTTTGACCTGTGTCCATTGGACCGTTCCTGTCTTTCCCATATGCAAACTCCTTAATTTATTCGCCACGCTCTGCTTTAATACTTCGCTCCTTTGGAACGAAGGGCAGGTCCCATCACCGACTGAGTGCGTCCGAAAGAACGCTTTTCAACACATGGGAGACCTTTTTGCCATCCACGGCTCCCCTGACCTCTTTCATCATGATCCCCATAAGTGGCCCGAGGGCTCCCATTCCCTTCTCCCTGACAAAAGGCATCCGCTCGTCAACGATTTTCCTCGCCAGGGCTTCGAGATCCCCATCGGATACCCTCGAAGATACGGAGTTCATCACCGATTCCGCCGGTTCCCCCTTTACGATTCTCTCGAGAACATCAGGGATCGCTTCCTTGGCCACGATCTCGTCCCTAACCCCGATGAGCACCTCAAGTACCGGAGGACGCGTGGGTCCCCCCAAAGAATCACGATCAGCAAGGAGAGGCTGGATATCAAGTCCGCCACGTGAAAGCTCTTTCAATGTGGCGATGAGGGTTCTCGCTGCAAGCGGGGGTGAGATGCCAAGTTCCACTGCCTGCTCGTAGATACCCTGGTTTTCCGAGAAGGCCACCTGCCTTGCAACCGAGGGATCAAGGCCGTGTTCGCCTGTGTACCGGGCTGCCTTTGCATCCAGAAGTTCCGGGATTACGAGGGAATCCCAGTATTCTTGCGTGATTGAGACCGGGAGCACATCGGTCTCGGGGTACATCCGCGCTGCACCGGGAAGCGGGCGCATATAGGCAGTGCTTCCCCCTTCGAGCATCTTCCTTGTCTCTTCCGGCACACCAGAAAGTGCCATCTCTGCCCTCCGGATAACCTGCTGGCACGCACATGAAACCTGTGCTGCAGACCCCGCAACGAGGACCACGCAATCCTGATCGTCCGTTACCAATTCAGATCTGAGTGCAGCAACCTCATCGGCCGTCACGCCATATGCAGGAAGTTCGTCGGTATGGAAGATCCCGCCAACCCCGCATTTCTTGGCATAATCCGAGAGTTCGCTCCCGAGTCTCCGGCCCGGCTGGATCTCCTCCCCCACGAGCCCTGCAAATCCGATGAGCCTTACCGCCTTTATCCTTCCGGCCTTTTTGAGGATGCCGGATGCAGTCCGGGAGAAGAGTGCTGTCACATCGAGTGTATCGTTCTCTACCCTGGCGCCACGTCCAGACAGCCGGTCGCGGATTGAGAGGAGATTCTGTTGCCTCTGCACCTCTCGTTTCACCACTTCGGCAATGAGATCGAGTTCCTGGACCCCCTTGATCTCCACCCGCGCACCACCAGAAATCGAGATGTTAATATCCTGCCGGATCGTGCCGAGCCCTCTCTTCACCCTGCCTGTCGATCGGAGCACCATGCCGAGATACTCCGCAACCTGTTGGACCTCTTCGGGTGAATGCATGCAGGGCGACGTCGTGATCTCAACAAGCGGGATCCCCAGGCGATCGAGGGAGAACACGTCGTCGTTTACTCTCTGGGCGGCCTCTTCCTCAAGGCAGATCGTCTCAATCTCCCCGCCATTCGGAAGAGTGCCGTGGAGTGCGATAAGCGCGGTCCGCTGGAATCCGCTGGTGTTGGAACCGTCTATGACGAGCTTCCGCATGGTATGGACCTGCGGGACGGGTGTCATGCCGAACATCCTCGCGATCTGGAGGGCGACGGCCAGTGCTTCAGGATTGAGGGGGGAAGGCGGTTCCTCATCGTTCTCAACAAGGCAGGTGCTGTCATAGGTGTAATAACAGAACCTGCGCAGGTTCTTCATCTCCTCTCTGGCAGCACGGTCAATCTCGCCAAGCTCACTCTCGGTTGCACGCAGATACCGCCGGAACTCCCCGTCATGTTCATCAAACGGTCTCAGGATCGTCGGGCACCTGCAGAAGAGTTTCTGTGCGGTATTCAGCTGCTGGTGGATCTCAATTCCCGCCTTCAGGCCGAGGCTCTTATAATCCATGGCGGGACCTCCTTGTGAAATCCCGTTTCCTGTCATCCTGAATCATGATGCGGGCTTCGTCGGGATCGCGCTTCTGTCCAAGCACCCACATGAGTTTCACAAGGGCTGTTTCCGGGAGCATGTCCTCGCCTTCCACAACGCCAATTTTGAGGAGATCGCGTCCAGTGTCGTACACGCGGTCGCACACCCTGCCGTTGAGACACTGGGACGTCATGATAATGAGGGTGCCTTCTTCGATGAGCGCTTTTAAAGCCGGGATGAGCGTGGTGCTCACGTGGCCGAGGCCACTTCCGGCAATCACAAGCCCGCGATATCCTGAATATGCCGAAATGATCTCAGGAGACATTCCCGGGCTGAACATCACGAGCCCGCAGCGGGGTTCCAGCTGGTCCCTGAGTGCGGGTTCGAAGGCCCCTCTCCTGACAGTACCTGGTGAGAGCGTCACCGCGAGCGAGGGGTACTCAACGTATCCAAGCGGAGGGACACCTGCGCTCTGGAACGCGTCCCTCCTGGACGTATGCATCTTCCGGACCCTGGTCCCCCGGTGGATGGCACACCGGTCATCACTTGTAGTGTCGTGCATCACCACTGCGACTTCCCCGAGATCGCTGACGGCTGCGCTGGCGCTGCAGAGGGCATTCATCATGTTGTCAGAACTGGGGCGATCCGCGGATCGCTGCGATCCAACAAAGATAACAGGAACCGGGGTGTCAAGCATATAACTGAGCGCTGCAGCGGAATATGCCATGGTATCGGTCCCATGGGTGACGATCACACCCTTTGCACCATCTAAAATCTCCTTGTAGACGGCCCTTGCCAGTTCCTGCCAGATTGCGGGGGTCATGTTCTCCGAGAGGATCGTGTACAGTTTGCGTGTACGGTAGTGTGCGATATCCCGAAGCCCGGGAATTGCCCGCATGATATCGGCCGCATCAAACTGGCTGGTCACTGCACCGGTCCTGTAATCGATCCTGCTCGCGATCGTCCCCCCGGTGGACACGATGGAGAGCTGGGGGAGGGATAGGTCCTGGTCAACCTCGGTCTTTGTGACCTGTTGAGGAGACGGGCGTTCAACGAGGGAGCAGTCGCCGGAAAAAACCCCGATATTATAGCCATTGTCGAGTTTCAGGACTGCCATCCCATCCCGCTCCGTGATATAGACACCCCGCCTTTCACTCCCACCGAGGGTGCAGCGGACAACATCGCCCGGAGAAAACCCGCTCAAGAACCTGCCTCCTTTCTGGCATCCTGAATGAGCCTCTGGATAGCCCCTGAGTAGTGGGTCTGTCTTTCGTCAAGCATCGCTGAATCTTCGTCGAGAGTTTTCTTTCTTGATGAGAGGGAGATCCTGACAGCAAATTGAGAAGGACTCCCCGGAGCCCTCCGCCTGGCAATGCTGGAACGGACATCGAGGGCGTCTGAAATGTCAGAGGGGGTAATTCCGGAAGTCGAGAGTGGGGGAAGTCCCATCTCCCGTGCGGCTGTATCAAGGGTGGGCAGGTCAAGGGTCCCTTTCTGGATTGCTTTTCCGACCAGGGTATGTGCGGTACGGAACGGGAAGCCATGCTTCTGCACCAGCATGTCTGCAAAATCGGTGGCCGTGGAGTATCCCTTTCCGGCCTCTGCCGCCATTGTATCCTTGTTGAAAGTAGCGGTGGCCAGCATGTCAACGAGAAGCCGGGTGCTGTGCTTGGCATCCTGGATCCCGCGCCAGAGCCCGGGGGTGAGTTCCTGGAGGTCCCGGTTATAGCTCATGGGGAGTGCCTTTACGATTCCGAGCGCCGCAGTGCAGGAACCGATGACAGAGGCCGCCTTTGCCCTCATCACCTCTGCCGTATCAGGATTCTTCTTCTGGGGCATGATCGAACTCGTGGAACAGAATGCATCGTCGAGGTCCACGAACCTGGCAAAATTTGAGCTCCATATCACCAGTTCCTCGCAAACACGGCTTGCATGGGTCATCAGGATGGAGAGATCTGAGAGCAGTTCGAGCGCGAAATCCCTGGATCCGACAGCATCCATGGTATTGTCGAGCACGCCGCGAAATCCCAGCATCTCTGCGGTGAGTTCCCGCTGAATCGGGTAGCTTGTCGAAGCAAAGGCGGCGGCACCAAGCGGGCACCAGTCCACCCGGCCGAGTGCCCCGGCAATTCTCTGGAAGTCGCGGGAGAACGCTGCTTCGTGGGCGAGGAGATGGTGGGCCAGGGTTGTGGGCTGGGCATACTGGAGGTGGGTGAACCCTGGCATTATGGTATCAACATGTTCCTCTGCGAGACTGATGAGGATCTGGCGAAGTGAGATGAGGATAGAGAGTTGCCTGACGATATCATCGCGGACCCGCAGGCGAAGGCAGGTCGCGACTTCATCGTTCCTTGAGCGCCCGATATGAAGCCTGCCGCCGGCTTCCTCGCCTATCTCCGAGATGAGCAGGGTCTCGATCCCCGCGTGGATGTCCTCAAAACGATCATCGAATGCCGCTGCCGGAATTCCGTTGTCATAGAAATCGAGGAGCCCATTGAGCAGCTGTCGTGCGGGCTCTCTCTCTATTATCCTCTGCCGGGACAACATCAGCACATGGGCAATATCGACGAGGATATCGGCATCTGCGATATAACGGTCTGCATTCATGGACGAGAGAAAATGCATCATCTCACCTGTTCTCTCTCCAGTGAGACGGCCCCGCCGCACCACGTCACGCTCCATCCTTTCCATAACCTCTCAATAAAGAAGGCCTTTTCATGAGATTAAGGCCACGCTTTCCTTGCTGCGCGTTCAATCGCCCTCTGCACGGAGTCCCGGGGAATGATCGTGGCAACAGGCACTTTCACCAGCTGCTCGATCACGCTGCTGACAATCGGGGCACACACGATTGCTACCGCCCCTTCCCTCTCAGCACGGGTTGCTGCGATGATCGCCTCTTCAAGGGTATGCACGGGATACTCCCTCACCCGGATCTTCCTCCCGTCGACCTCCGCATTCCGCTCTTCAATCACATCAAGGACGGGACGGGCAGCGATCAGGCCGATGAACTCCCCCTCGGAAGAATGGGTAATGCGTCGCATTGCGTGGATTACTGCCCGCAGGGTCGTGAGGTTTGGCGATCGTTTGCCATGGATTATCTTGTAGAGGGAGCTTTGGGCGATACCGCTCTGCTGGGAGAGCTCTCTCACGCTCATCCTGAGGTCGTGCCTCATCACTTCCTCGAGAGTCTGCACGAACTCTTCATCCGATATGAGGGCAGCCCTGATCACCCTCTCAACTGGATCCATCTGCATAATGGTTACAGGATGTGTGGTTTCGCTGGTGCCGGGATAATCCTTTTGTCCAATGTACCCGGAATTATTATTATTTTGTCATTATTGTAAATACAATTGTATCAAAAAATTAAATTTTAAAGTTTTTATGGATAATAATTAGACTCATATGGTAGAATTTATGAGATTGATGAGATAACCATTCCTGCATGAAATTTTCCACTATGAGTGTTCTTGTTGGCATCCTGCTGGGTGCAGCCCTGATTGGAGGATGCATCACCACGACTCCTCCGGAAACAACCACGGGGGAAGTTGCGCTCCTTTATACGAGTGTGGGGCAGATGCCTCAATTGCTCGCAACCGATCAGATTGACGGATACATGGCGTGGCAACCGTTTGTTGCCGTCGGAAAGGTTACAGGTATGGGAACGATTGTTTCTTACTCACAGGACCTGCCGCCACGACCCGTCTGGGAAGACCATTCCTGTGACAGCCTTGTCGCGAGGAACGTGGTTGTGGATGCAAATCCCGTTCTTGCAGACAGCCTCGCAATGGTACTCATCCATGCAACTGACTATACACGGGAGAACCCTGATGCTGCTGCTGCTGCGAGCGCAGAATGGATCTTCGGATCGAGCGATCTCACCTTTGGGAACATCACCGTCAGCCCGCTCGATGTGGAGAGAGCATCGATTCCCACGATCAAGTTTGTCAATGAGCCGTCTGAACAGTGGATGGCATCAAATGATCTATTTATCGACGCTCTCACGGAGATACAGTATCTGCAGGGGACGCTTGCGAATGCAAGCCAGGCCGAAAGAAACAATCTCCTCTACAACTTTGGGCCTTATGAAAACGCAAAGGCAAATATAAAAGATGGCAAGAAACCGCTTCCGACCGGCGGAACAGGAAAGATCACAATAGGGTACCTCCTCTCTGATCATGATGCCCCTCTCTTCGTAGCGATAAAGGAGTGGCAATACTATAACGACAACTTTGGTATCGCACTAAGGCCAAGTGAGGAGACAGAAGGGAAGGTGGAAAATGCTGAACTGGTAGTCAACGGGCAGAAGATCGCAGACGTGCAGCTCGTCAAAGGTGAAAGTGGTGCCCAGCTCATGACGCTCATGGCGTCCAACGCTATTGACTTCGCGGTAGCAGGAACTCCCCCGACCATTACTGCTATCGACAAGGGGACTCCCATCAGGATTCTGTTCCCGCTTCACACAGAAGGATCGGGCCTCGTGGTGACGAAAGATGCACAACTCAAGGAGAACGACTGGGAAGGCTTCATCACATGGGTTAAATCAGCAGGAAGACCAGTCAAGATCGCAGTCGCTCCCAAGGGTTCAATCCAGGACGTTCAGCTCCGTTACGCGCTGGAACAAAGCGGCCTGGTGGTGAACGAAGCCAAATGAAAAAAAACCTGAAATATTTTCTCCCAATCATCGTAATTTTTTGCTGGGAAGTCATTGCAATCGTTGTAAACAACGAATTCATCCTCCCGAGGGTTGAATCGGTACTTGCAATCCTTGCCGAACCTCTCAAGGACCTTTTCGGCAGCGGCAGCCTGCTGGAAAATGCATACATGAGTATTTACCGAGTTGTAACGGGCTTCTTGTTGGGTGCCTGCGTCGCAATCCCGCTGGGCATCCTCATGGGGAGGGTTGAATGGCTGGATGATGCCATAGACCCGATCCTCCAGGTTCTCAGGCCGATCCCTCCTATTGCATGGATCCCGCTTGCTCTCGCGTGGTTCAAGATAGGGTTTGGATCAATCCTTTTCATCATCTTCATCGGCGCATTCTTCCCTATCCTGGTGAACTCCATCGATGGGGTGAAAAGGGTGAACAGGACGTGGATCGAGACGGCACAGATTTTTGGGGCCAGCAACCTTCAACTCCTGATTAAAGTGATTGTTCCCGCTGCATTGCCCACCATATGGACTGGGCTTCGGGTGGGATTCGGGGTTGCATGGATGTCTGTAGTCGCGGCAGAAATGTTACCCGGGACAACCTCCGGTCTTGGTTACCTCATTATGTATGCATACAACTTCGGCCAGATACAGGTAATCATCGCTGGAATGATTGTCATTGGACTCATAGGACTTTGTATCGATTTTCTCCTCAGGCAGGTTGAACGCCGGAAGTTACACTGGCAGGGTATGGAGAGATAGGGATGACGCTGAAAATCGATCATGTCTCAAGGGAATTTGTATCCAATGCCGGTGAGCTCGTCACTGCCCTCGATAATATTGAACTCGTTATTGAAGACCAGGAATTCATATGCTTCCTCGGCCCATCCGGATGCGGCAAGACGACCCTGTTACGCATCATTGCCGGGCTCGATACAGCCACTTCCGGGAGAGTGGTACATGACGACCACGAAATTTGTGCACCGGATCCAAAGATGGCAATGATATTCCAGGAATATTCCCTCTATCCATGGAGGAACGTGCTGGAGAATGTTGCATTCGGTCTCGAACTGCGTGGGATTGACAGGGATACACGGATCAAGGAGGCGGAAAGGTATCTCGATCTTGTGGGTCTCGAGGATTTCTCCCGGAGTTTTCCCTATGAACTCTCCGGAGGGATGCGACAGAGGGTTGCCGTCGCGAGGGCCCTTGCTGTTGATCCCGCCGTTCTCCTCATGGACGAACCTTTTGGCGCTCTCGATGCGCAAAGCCGGAACATGATGCAGAAGGAACTCCTTGACATATGGAACAAGACAAAAAAGACGATCGTGTTTGTCACCCATAGTGTTGATGAGGCAGTCTTCCTTGCGGACAGGATAGTGGTATTCACACCAAGACCCGGACGAATAAGGGAGAATATTCCTCTCAATCTTCCACGTCCCAGGGAGAGAACAAGCGCAGAATTCGCGTCAATACGTCGCCATGTTCTGGATCTTATAGATGAGACCAGCAAATCAGGGAAGGTTTAATAATCCACATTCCCATTTAATAAAGCACAGACAGGGACCAGGAGTTCACTAAAAATGGTCAGAAAACCAGGAAAGATGTACAGGAACATCTCAAAGAAGGCCTATACCCGCAGGGAATACATGGGTGGCGTTCCGGGGAGCAAGGTTGTCCAGTTTGACATGGGCAACCTCTCGCAGGAATTCCCCATGACCATCAGCCTTTCAGTCGAAGAGGCCTGCCAGATCCGTCATACGGCACTTGAAGCTGCCCGTATCAGCATCAACCGCCACCTCATGAAGGATGTCGGGAGGATGAACTACCGCCTCAAACTCCGGGTCTTCCCACACCACGTGATAAGGGAGAACAAGCAGGCGACCGGGGCCGGGGCCGACCGTGTCTCGGAGGGGATGCGCCTCTCATTTGGAAAGGCCGTCGGCACTGCTGCCCGCGTGGCGTCGGGCCAGGCAATTTACAGCGTCTATACTACGCCCAATTACCTTCCCCAGGTCAAGCTTGCGCTCCGGTCCGGAGGCCACAAGCTCCCTTCCCCAACATATGTTACCATTGAGGAGAAGGCAGTCCCTGAAACGCCTGCATCGCAGCAGGTATAATATCCGCCCCCTACTTTTTCTTCGATCAATGTATTCCGGGTTCACGGGAAAGATCAGCGGGAGCCCGTTTGCCTAGTGAAAGAATGTTTCCCACATTTTTTCAGGAGTACCCGGAGATTGCCGGATAATTGACAGTTATCATGCAATTGCGTTGTATCACAATGTATATTCCTGCCCATCGCCTTATTTTATAGAATATGATCGTGTCTTCTGACCCTGCCCTGATCGATGCCATCACGAACGCCACACTCGAGGCATTCCGGCAGGCTCAGATCACACTTCCCCCCGACGTGATCACGGCACTCACGAACGCGAGAGAGAGAGAGACCAGTGAAATTGCGAAGGGGGAACTCTCAAATATCATCGCAAACCTCGACATGGCCAGATCACGCTCGGTTCCGATATGCCAGGATACCGGTGTTCCGATCGTCTATGTCACCATCCCCCCGGACATCCCTTTCACACGGGATATCTATGAAGCAATTTCTGCCGGGGTAAGACAGGCAACGAAGGAGATCCCCCTCCGTCCGAATGTCGTCGACCCCCTGACAAGGGAGAATTCCGGTGACAACACAAGCGTTGGCATGCCGGCGATCCATGCGAAACCGGGAGATCGATGTACCATCACGGTGCTTCCGAAGGGTGCAGGAGCTGAGAATATGTCGCGGATAGCCATGCTGCTCCCTTCAGAGCGTGACCAGATCGTAAAGTTTGTTGTGGAGACCATGCTGCTGGCAGGAGGAAGGCCATGCCCTCCGGTGATCCTCGGCGTGGGAATCGGCAGCACCTTTGACGGGGTGGCAGCGCTCGCGAAGGAGGCCCTCCTCGGACCCATTGACTGCATGACGCCTTTTGAGGAGGAATTGCTCGCCGCGGTCAACTCCCTTGGCATCGGCCCCATGGGCCTTGGAGGGAACACGACAGCCCTTGCCGTGAAGGTCAGGACCGGAGGGTGCCATACCGCGTCGCTCCCGGTTGCCGTCAATGTCCAGTGCTGGGCCTGCAGGAGAGCGACGGTGGAGGTGTCGTATTGAACGTTATGGACCTCTGCACACCCCTCTCTCACGAAGTCCTGATGCTCCGTGCCGGAGACCGGGTTACATTATCAGGACTTGTGTATACTGCAAGGGACGAAGCTCACATCAAAATGATAGAGGAGGGTATCCCCTTTGACCCTCATGGTGCGGTCATCTACCACTGCGGCCCGGTAATCCAGGATGGCCACATTATTGCTGCCGGGCCGACAACCTCCGCCCGTATGAACTCCCTCTCGGGATTTCTCATCGAGAAAGGTGTGAGAGCACTCGTCGGCAAGGGGGGAATGGGAAGACAGGTTGCAGATCAGTTGAAGGGAAGGGGAGTCTACCTTGCCTTTACAGGAGGGTGTGCGGCGCTTGCAGCCTCGCGGATGACCCTGAAAGGCGTCTATTTCGAAGACCTCGGGATGGCCGAGGCCGTCTGGGCAATTGAGCTCGACCGCCTCCCCCTTGTCGTCGGCATTGACGCAGCCGGCAACGATCTCTTTGAAGGTGTAAACAGGAATGCCCAGTCGCAGTTCAGGAAGAGGTTCCAGGCAAAGAAGGAGATGCCTGCATGAGACTCGTGATTGATGAACGCAGGTGCAAGGGATGCAACCTCTGCACCATGGTCTGCCCGTACAAAATATTCAGGCAGGGCGCAAAGCCGAATGCCAGGGGTATCGTGGTTCCCGAACTTGATAGGCCCGAACGATGCGCAAACTGCAGGCTCCAGGCACTGTATGGCAGAACTCTCTGCGGAATGTGCCAGATGATCTGCCCCGACCAGGCAATTTCATGGAAGGATGAGGAGATAGGCGAACCCACAAAGGTGGCGATAGAGTTTTGACAAAAATTGACTTCATGCAGGGGAACACTGCATGTGCCGAGGGAGCACTTGCAGCGGGGTGCCGGTTCTTTGGCGGGTATCCCATCACTCCTTCCACTGAGGTGGCCGAGCACATGGCTGCGAAACTCCCGAAACTGGGGGGCGTGTTCATCCAGATGGAGGACGAGATCGCGGGGATAGCCGCGGTGATCGGAGCCTCCTGGACAGGAGTCCGGGCAATGACTGCAACGAGCGGGCCGGGCTTCTCGCTGATGATGGAGAACCTCGGTTTTGCCGTCATGACAGAGACACCGTGTGTCGTGGTCAATATCCAGAGGGGCGGGCCATCCACGGGGCAGCCAACCATGTCGGCCCAGGGAGATATGCTCCAGTGCAGGTTCGGTTCACACGGGGATTACAGTATCATCGCACTCTCCCCTGCAAGCGTCCAGGAGATGTACGAGCTGACCGTCAAGGCATTCAACCTTGCTGACCGGTTCCGCATACCCGTATTCCTCATGGCTGATGAGATCATCGGGCACATGCGGGAGCGGATCGAGATCCCCGACACCATTCCCGCGGGGGAACGAAAGCTGCTTGAGAAAGATACCCTCCCCTATCATGCCGGAAAGGACTTGGTCCCGGGGTTTCCGCAGTTTGGAAAGGGATACGGGGTGCACGTAACGGGTCTCACCCACGATGAGCGCGGGTATCCCTGCACGACAAGCCCGAGCGTTCATGAGGAACTCGTAAAAAGGCTCGTTGCAAAAGTGGAATCTGCCCGGCACGAGATTGCAGATTTCCGTGTCACCAATCCCGGTGCTGAAATAATATTCATCACCTACGGTTCACCTGCCCGCACGGTTGAGCAGCTGATCCATGATCATCCCGATGCGAATATCGGGCATTTGCGTCTCCGCATGGTCTGGCCGTTCTGCGAGAATGCACTCGGTGAATTCCCGGATGCACGGGTATTCCTTGTCCCGGAACAGAACCTCGGGCAGATAGCGAGGGAGATCGAACGCCACACCTCTGTCCCGGTGGTTCCCCTCCCAAAACTCGGGGGTGCTCTTCACACTCCTGCAGAGCTAAAAGCCGCAATGGAGGCCTGGCGATGACGTACACCGACTGGCTCCGGGAGGACCGGCTCCCCCACATTTACTGTGCCGGGTGCGGGAACGGGACCATCATCAACTGCACACTCAATGCCGTCGACCACATGGGCTGGAAGAAAGAGGATACTGTCTTTGTCTCGGGTATCGGCTGTTCCTCGCGGGCGCCGGGGTATATCTCAACCGACTCCCTCCACACCACCCATGGCAGGGCACTCGCGTTTGCGACCGGGATAAAGATGGCAAACCCGGGTCTTCACGTGGTGATCTTCACGGGTGATGGAGATCTTGCCGCGATCGGGGGAAACCACTTCATCCATGCCTGCCGGAGGAATATTGATCTCACGGTCATATGCATGAACAACCAGATCTACGGCATGACCGGAGGCCAGGGGAGCCCGACGACCCCGGTGGGTGCCCTTTCAACAACGACACCCTACGGCTCCCGGGAACCCACCTTCGACCTCTGCCAGCTCGCCTCGGCGGCAGGTGCGAACTTCGTATCACGATGGACATCCTACCACGTGAAAGAGCTGACACGGGCCATCCACACCGGCCTCCAGATCCCCGGATTTTCGTTCATTGAGGCTGCGGTACAGTGTCCCACGAACTACGGGAGGAGGAACAAGTTCCGACAGGTGATGGACCAGGTCGAGTATTTCAAGACGCACGCGATCCTGCAACAGAAAGCAGAAAGGCTCAAGGCAGAAGGGAAATCCGTCCCTGAAAACTCGATAGTGATCGGTGATTTTATCCGCCGTGACAGGCCTGCAATGGGGGTGAAGAGGTGAGGCACGAGGTCAGATTCTCGGGCTTTGGCGGCCAGGGAATCATTCTCTCTGCGGTGATCCTGGGGAGAGCAGCGGTGATGTACGACGGGAACTATGCGGTCCAGACACAGGTCTATGGCCCGGAAGCCCGCGGAGGTGCCTCCATGAGCGCGGTCATCATCGACGACCAGCCAATCCTCTACCCAAAGGTCACAAACCCGGATATTTTTGTGATCATGTCCCAGGAAGGGTTCGAGAAGTACGGTGTCCAGGCCGGAGAGCACGCAGTAATGATACTCGATTCATCACTGGTGCAGTCAAGACCGAAGTGCAGGTATATTGAGATCCCGGCAACCCGCGAGGCCAAGCAGACGCTCGGCCGCGATATTGTTGCGAATATCATCATGCTCGGTGCACTGGTAAGGACAACCGGGGTGGTCGGCGAAGTGGCAATAGAGAAGGCAATCCTTGACTCTGTGCCGAAGGGCACCGAGAATCTCAACCTGAAAGCCATGAAACTTGGATTTGAACTTGCAGAAAAGGAGAACGTCACATGAAACTGCTGGAACACGAGGCACGGGGCATATTCGAGAAAGCCGGCATCCCGCATCCCCGCGGGTTTCTCATCCATTCCCCGGGTGAACTGAAGGCCCGGATCGGGGAACTCGGTGAACGGTGTGTGTTAAAAGCACAGGTCGATGTGGGGGGACGGGGAAAATCGGGGGGAATCCTTGTTGCGGATAAAAAGAATGCTGAACAGATGGCCGCTGAACTCTTCAAAAAAGAGATAAAGGGGGTGCCGGTCCGGGAGATCCTGGTTGTCGAGTGCCTTGAGATCGCCCGGGAATATTATGCCAGCATCGCCATCGATCGATCCACAAAGCAGGCGCTCATCCTTTTCACCGACCAGGGGGGAGTCGATATCGAGACCCTTGCAAGGGAACGCCCTGATGCGGTACGAAAGGCATCAATTCCGCTCCTCATGCATGATATCCCTCCCTTCATGATCCGTGACCTCCTCCAGTCGGCACCAAAAGAGATCGGGAAGATCCTCAACCAGCTCTACCGGGTATTCTGCGAGAAAGACGCCCTCCTGGCAGAGATCAATCCCCTTGTTCAGACTCCTTCCGGCATCTATGCGGCCGATGCTAAGTTGATCATCGACGATAATGCCCTTGCCCGGCAGGGTATTTCCTACAACCGCGATCTTACCGAGAGGGAGAGGGAAGCAGAAAAGCACGGTTTCTCCTATGTCGAACTGAAGGGAGAGATCGGAGTAATAGGCAACGGGGCAGGCTTAACCATGGCCACCCTTGACCTGATCGAGTATTACGAGGGTCGGGCCGCAAACTTCCTGGATGTCGGGGGAGGTGCCGACCAGGAGAGGGTGATGCATGCCGTCAGGCTGGTTGCATCTGACCCATCGGTCAGGGTAATCGTGGTCAACCTCCTGGGCGGTATCACTCGTTGCGACGAGGTGGCGAAAGGAATCATCAGCGCCGGGATACAGCAGCCTGTCATCGTGCGCCTGGCCGGGACCAACGAGGCCGAGGGCAGGAAGATACTCGATGGCTGCGGATACCGGATGATGGAGAGCATGGAGCAGGCAGTCAAGGCTGCGGTGGAGGCAGTGCGATGATATACGGCGACAGGAATACTGGTGTGATCGTCACGGGTGCCACGGGAAAACAGGGGGCATTCCACATCGCCCTGATGAACGAATATGCCAGGCAGGTTGGAGGAAAAGGCGTGGTAGCCGGGGTGACCCCGGGAAAGGCCGGCCAGGAAGTGGCCGGAGTCCCGGTCTACAACAGTATCAGGGATGCCCTGAAAGAGCACGATGCTGACGCCAGTGTGCTCTTCGTCCCTGGATTTGCTGCCGGTGATTCGATCATGGAAGCGGCCAGTGCAGGACTCTCGCTTGTCGTCGCAATCACCGAACATATCCCGGTACAGGATACCATGAAAGCCATATCGTATGCACGCATCCACGAGTGCTCGGTGATCGGTCCCAACTGCCCGGGACTACTTTCCCCGGGGGAGATCAAGATGGGTATCATGCCGGTCCACCTCTCCTCGGCAGGGCACGTCGGAGTCATATCACGGAGCGGGACACTGACCTATGAGATAGTGGATCAGCTTACCAGAGCCGGGCTCGGCCAGAGCACGATCGTGGGTATCGGAGGCGATCCCGTGATCGGGCAGACTTTTGCAGATGTCCTCACACGCTTTGAACAGGACGAAAAAACCAGGGTGGTAGTGATCCTCGGCGAAGTGGGCGGATCCCTCGAGGAGGAAGGTGCCAGGGCCACAGACCTCCCGGTTGCTGCCTATATTGCTGGCATTTCTGCTCCTCCTGAGAAGAGGATGGGGCATGCGGGTGCCATCATCGAGGGGGGAGAAGGGGACGCACGATCGAAGATCGCCCGGCTCGAGAAGATCGGAGTCCCGGTCGCATCCAGGCCCTCGGAGATTCCCAGGCTGATCAAGGAGCTTCTCTAAAATGACGTCAGCCAGGAGATCTGGAACGATATCTGGAAACACTTTAATCCTGCATGCTCCAGTACTTCTATACTTGTGCTCGGAGGAACAATGAGCGATTACCAGAATACAGGCTTCAACTCCACGGGCGGGGAGGAGGAGCCGGAAGGCCCGGAACGATACCTGCGCCCGGGAGAGGAACTCCTTATTTACACCCCGGATGTCCAGATAAAAAAGTTCAGGTTCGATGCGTATCTCACGAACGATAGGCTCTTTCTCACGGACCAGGACGAAAAGACCCCCGGTGTGACAGCAAAAGAGATCCCCATCGGATCGATCGCGGAGACCCATCTCGAACATTCGCCATCACAGGAACCGATCCTTGTATTGTCCATCAGGACATCAGACGACGATATCCGCACGATGAAGATGGTCTTTGTGCATACCGGTGTGGACAGGCTCTCGCAGGCAGAGGAATGGGTTCACCTGATCCGCCATGGAAGGGAGTCTGCTGGCCCCAGGTATCCCGAAGACCAGGAGATGCTCACACCCGCGACTCCGGTCATCTCACCCGAAGCCCGTGCTCTCTCGGAAACCATGGTGTTCCCTGACACCCCCCGGGTGGAAAAATCAACTACGATTCCCTCTCTTGAACCTGCAGCGAGTCCTGCTGCAGAACTCACGCGAACAATACCTGTCACATACCCCGCAAAGTTTCCCGAGACAAAGAGCCCTCCCAAAACAGGCCATAATGCAGTGACCACCCAGATACAATTCTGTTTCCACTGCGGTCACAGGGTCCCTCCGAATGCCAACTTCTGCCCGTACTGCGGGACCCGCATGGCAAGTGGACACCATGCCCCGGAAATCCCCGCACCCGTCCAGGCCAGGAAGGAGGTTTCTGAACAGGAAAAGCCGCCTGAAAAGGAGAAAAAGAGCCGGCTACGATGGCCTTTTAGGAAAAAATAACCGGATTCACATCCTTTTTTGTGCAATGATCATGCGGACAAACGCGTCCCTGTGATAGTCATCTTTGATATCCTTTTCAACGAGAATCGATAACCCCGCATCCATAAGCGCTACCCGGTACTCATCTGTCATGAAGGGCTCCACCCTTGTATTCCCTGTTTTTCGTTCCTCCTCTCCCTCAATCTTCCATAACTCCAGTTCAAGGGACTGGTAGAGATCCATATCTTCCCTTCCGGTCGACTGGACGTTGACGAATATGCCACCGGGATTCAGGGATTTGGCAATGCGCGGCACCATATCGATCCGCTTCCCGCTCGGGTTCGATGACGAGAACACGAGATCGTAGTCCCTGCCAAAATCATCGACAAAGAAATTTCCCCCGAGTGTATGAACCCTCGTTGCTTCATATTCCCTGATGAACCGGGACGCCAGAGGGAGTACATGCGGCATATCGAAGACCCATGCATGGAGATCGGGGTTCACGACAGTACACGCGATTGCATAGAGGCCATGGCCTCCCCCGAGATCAACCATCCTCCTGAAAGACTGAAATCCCGGGAACATAAAGATCTCCCGCGTGATTCGCTGCAATCTCCCGCAAAGGGCATTCTCGGCCATGGCCGGAAGGCTGAGTGTCGCGAAGAATACTTCTGCCGGATATGATACCGGGCCCCGTTCAATAATATCGGGAAGGTGCATCCAGAGATCCCGGATATGCCTCCAGGTCTTGTCAAGGTATGCCCCCTGGCGATAAGGGGAAGATCGTGCGAGGAAAACGAGAGAGAGCGGAGTGGAGGAGTATCGCCCCTCATACCAGGTGACACATCCCATCTCCTCGAGTACCATGCATACCGGTGTGACGATCTCTTCCCTGCACCCGGTGAGGTGTGCCAGTTCATCGGGCGTTCTCGGGGTCGAAAGGTGGTCAAAAAACGAACGGTTGCTGGCAGTAATGAGAGCGGCAATCCTGATCAGGCCCTGCATGCCACGATCGATCTGTTCGAACAGGGGTTCCGGGTTCAGCGCCGGTTCCCGGGTAAGAGAGGTTACTTTGTCCATCATTCCCTCCATGTCCCCTATCAGTCCCCCGGCGTTTTTGCCCAATATGCATCCGCAGGGAACAAAAGGAATGATTATGTTACCTCCCATCGTTCTAATAATGATTACGCGTCTGGTGAACGAGGGATTTCGTTGAAACGGAACATCAAAATTGAAGCACTGCAGCAGATTCCGCTGGAACGCCAGGAGATAGAACTGGTTGAGAAAAAGTGCATCGGGCACCCTGACAGCCTTGCAGACGGAATTGCCGAGTCCATCAGCAGGGCCCTGTCGATGGCATACATCAAGGAATGCGGGGCAATTCTGCACCACAACACCGACCAGGGTGAGATCGTTGCAGGAGAGTCGCAACCGAAATTCGGCGGCGGGAAGGTTATTAGGCCCATCTACGTGCTTATCAATGGGAGAGCGACCAAACAGTTCGAGGGAATCAGCATCCCGACTGATGCCATTGCGGTCGAGGCAGCCCGCACCTACCTGAAAAAGACGCTGACGAACCTCAACATGGATCGCGATATCATCGTTGACTGCCGCCTGGGAACAGGTTCAACGGACCTCCGTGATGTCTTCAATCCATGCCAGAACTCACCCCCGAGGGCAAACGATACCTCATTCGGCGTTGGACATGCACCATTCTCCGAAGCGGAGACGATTGTCCGCGAGGTTTCCGATTTCATCGATACCACCTACCGGAAAAAACACCCGATCGTGGGACAGGACATCAAGATAATGGCGCTCCGGGATGGCAACACCATCACCCTCACCCTCGCCTGCGCCATGGTGGATCGTTACTGCAGTGATGTGAAAGAGTACATCGAACAGGTGGACCTCCTCCAGGAGCATGTCCTCAAGGTGGCAAAGAAGCACACGAAGCGGACTGTGCATGTTGCAGTGAATACCGCCGATATATACGACGATGAGAGTGTGTTTCTCACGGTGACCGGGACATCGGCAGAAATGGGCGATGACGGTTCGGTGGGAAGAGGAAACCGCTGCAACGGTCTGATCACCCCGAACCGGCCGATGAGCATGGAAGCCACGAGCGGGAAGAACCCCATCAACCACATCGGAAAGATCTACAACGTCCTCTCCACACAGCTTGCCCAGGAATGTGTGGCGAAGGTCGACGGTATCGACGAGATCTACATCCGGCTCCTCTCCCAGATTGGAAAACCCATCGATCAACCCCTTGTTGCAAGTGTCCAGATCCTCCCGAAAAAGGGCATGAACATGAACGCAATCAGGTCCGATGTCGAATCTATCGTTGATGGCGGACTTGCCGAGATCACCTGCATTACCGAGAAGATCATCCGTGGCGAGATCAAAACGTTCTGAAACGCCTGAAAAAACCCGGAGTTCGCGCAAGGTTACCACCATCCGTCTTGCCATCCCGAATAAGGGCCGGATCGCAGGGCCGGTGATGGATCTGATGGAGAAGAGCGGGCTTCACCTTCTCGACAGCGGCGAAAGGAGACTGATCTCCCGGACGCCTGATCCCCATGTTGAGGTGCTCTTTGCCCGGCCTGTCGACATCCCCGAATATGTGGCAAACGGGGCGGCGGATCTCGGGATCACGGGCCACGATATGGTTCTGGAACGCGAGGCCGATGTGGCAGAACTCCTTGACCTGAAAATCGGGACTGCCTCACTTGTCCTTGCCGCGAGGGAGGATTCCCCTATCGGTTCACCGGGGGACTTGGAAGGACAGCGTGTTGCCACGGAATTTCCGGTCATTTCACGGCATTATTTCCAGGAACGCGGAGTTTCTGTCACCCTTGTCCCGGTCGGCGGTGCCTGCGAGGCGACACCGTACCTCGGGATTGCCGAGGCCATTATCGATCTCTCGAGCTCGGGGAATACTCTCCGCTCGAACCGGTTACGTGTATTGGATGTCGTCCTCTCAACGAGCACCATGCTCATTGCGAACAGGAGATCAGTCTCATCGAAAAAGAAAAAAATCGAGGAGATCCAGGTGGCTATCGAGAGTGTGGTCCGTGCCCGCGGACAGTGCTACCTCATGATGAACGTGATGCGTTCATGTATAGACCGGGTGACATCCGTCCTTCCAGGACTTTCCGGCCCGACGATCATGGACGTCGCATCCCGCAACGATATGGTTGCGATCCACGCGGTTGTCGATGAAGAGAGGGTGTACCGGCTGATCCACCTCCTGAAACAGGCAGGTGCCCGCGATATCCTTGTCATGCCAATCGCACGGATGATCCCCTGACATGCTCATCTTTCCCGCGGTCGATATCCTCAATGGAAAATGTGTGCAACTGGTGCAGGGAAAGAGGGACTCGGCGACCTATTTTGGTGATCCCCTTGCGTGCGCTCACCGCTGGCTTGATCTCGGTGCAGAACGACTCCATGTCATAAACCTTGATGGTGCGTTTGGGGACTCCTCGAAGAATGCTGCAAGGATTCGCGATCTTGTACGTGAGACAGGTGTTGAGATACAGCTTGGAGGGGGAATACGCTCTTTCTCCGATGCCTCATCCTGGCTGGACACGGGAGTCGAGAGAATCATTCTCGGAACCCTCGCAACGAAAAAGCCCACGGTATTGCACGAATTGAGCAGGGAATTCGGCAGTGAAAGGATCATGGCGGGTGTCGACACGAAAGGCGGGGAGATAACCACCGAGGGGTGGCAGAAGCGTGAGGGAGACTATCTTGTATGGGCAGAACAATTTGAACATATGGGAGCAGGTTCGCTCCTCTTCACGAACGTCGATGTGGAGGGGCTTCAGGCGGGCATCGATCCGGAACCCATATCCCGGCTGTTACAACGGACCCATCTGCCGGTCACGGTTGCAGGAGGGGTCTCCTCAGGCGACGATATCAGGATTTTGAAAGATCTTGGATCGCACGGGGCGGTACTCGGTTCTGCCCTGTACAGCGGAAAAATCACATTACAGGAAGCGATGGAGGCAGCACAATGAGGCGCGTTCAGAATCATCGGGAGACCCGGGAGACCTCGATCGAGATCATCCTCGATCTTGACAATCCGGTTGATGGAGAGGTCTCGACCGGGATCGCATTTTTTGACCACATGCTCACATCAATGGCGAGGCACGGCCATTTCGGCCTCTCACTCACCGCACAAGGAGACCTTGAGGTTGATTCCCATCATACCATAGAGGATACGGGAATTGTCCTCGGCCAGGCATTCAGAGAGGCCATTGGAGAGGGGAGGGGTATTACCAGGTTTTCCCATGCCATGGTCCCCATGGATGAAGCGCTCGCAACAGTTGCCATCGACCTGGGTGGAAGAGGGTACCTCGTATTCCGCGGGGCATTCTCCCATCCCCGCGTTGGCGGTGTGGAACGGGAGATATTCGAACACTTCTTCTACAGCCTGTGCGTGAGAGGAGGAATTACCGCCCATCTCTCGATGGAAGGAAAGAATGACCACCACATGTGTGAAGCCCTCTTCAAGGCATTCGGCCTTGCGCTCGGAGCAGCGATTCGTATCGGGCACGATGCTGATCAGATCCCCAGCCTCAAGGGATCATTCTGAAGTGACACTTGGGAAGGATATGATGATGATGCCCCTGCATACAGGAGGGGTCATTCACACCACTGGATTTTTTTATGATGAAAAAATGGTTATTCACTTCTTCCGTTGAATGAAAGCCGGTTGAGGGCTTCCTTTGCGGTGATGCGGACGAAACAGTGCTCGTCAGCGCATGCCCTGGTAAGCGGCTCTATTGCCCGGAAATCACCGATTTTTCCGAGATTCAGGGCCGAAATAAACCTGATGTCCCTGTCCTTATCCCCAAGCATCGCGATAAGAGGTCCGATGCTGCGATTGTCGCCTATCTCGCCAAGAGCCCGGGCAGCAGCAATCCTGACCCTCTTGTCCTCGTCGTTGAGGGCAAGAATGAGATATTCAACTGCAGGTTGTCCCTTTTTTTCCAGATCTGCGATTGACTGGATGATGTCCGGCCTGGCCTTTTCTGCCAAACACTGCAGCGTTCCTGTCATCAGTGTCCCCCTGGTTATGCCCTGCTCTGAGGGCATGAAAGAGTAGATCAGGTACCTAAAAATGACTTCGCCAATCACCTATGCACAGCATACTGTTATCAAGTACAATAGCAATATTGAAAGTTTACCTTTGAGCAGGCACGCCTAGGAGAAACGTTCAGAAAGGATTTTTTTGCCACCTTGATTTTCGTTTCTGCTGCAGATTTGTGGAGTAATTCAGGAAGGGGAGTATTATGCGGATTTTGCCGCCAGTTCTACGTCCTCTTCCTTGATCGTCTTTCTGCCTGCGTGAAGTGCAAGCCGGTTGGCTTCCTTCGTCAGGTTCGCGATATACTCTTCAGCCTTCGTTACCAGCACAGCAGCGGCATCGCTGCCCACTCTTTCAGCACCATTTTTCTTGGCAATTCTCACAACTGCAGCAATAGGTAAATCTGCCATTGTATTTTACCTCAAGTCAAAAAATGTATCGGCGAATATTTAAAGATTTCGTGATTTCTGCATAAATTATCCTCCGATATTGTTTTCCGTGAATCTGCGGCACTATTACGGTGAAGTCGATAATCACGCCGTTCTTTCCATTATTCCTTTGTTTTTCTTTTGAAATTGAAAAAGAAGAAAAATATTGCAGATTAGTGTTCCGATAAGGCATCCGCAAGATTCAGGGCATTCGCGTAATCCGGTGTGACGCGCGAAGTATCCACAAAAATTCTCTCGATATTCATGACAGGTGCGCCATGTCCTTCTCCCGATCCGAGAAATACCAGTGTCCGGAAGATTAAATTGCCAGAGATGCCATCAGGCGCAAGAATGACAGACGAGGATTCAATAGCATCTTCAATCAGGATCTGGAAATGGCGTGCCCCTGTAATTCCTGCAACAGCCTCGGCATCCGCAAGACTCTTATCGACACGCCAATGTCTCCCGGCATCTCCAAGCCGTCCACCCGACAGAATGGCAACATCCCCCGAGAGCCCCAGATGCCCGGCCAGTCTTCTCGCATGGATGACCAGTGATACCTTCTCGTCGACCGTCCATCCTTCGTCAACCCCGACAGGTGCGAGGAGGAACTGCGTTCCTGCGGCCGTCTCCAGGAGTGCTGCTCTTTCAAGGTGATCCACCCCTGCGATCCGTTTCAGTGCTGCAAGCGTGGAATTTGAGGGGAGGGTGCCTCTCACTGCTGCTGCCAGTCTCCCGAGGAAGAGATCCTGGACGAGTGCCTCTTCCGGGAAGGGATCTTCCTTCCATACCACACCTTCATTGCCAGAGAAGGTCCCCGGAGAACAGTAACAGACGGTCCTCGATGCACAGCGTGAACGGGGGATGCTCTGAACAATTTTCCCAAATTCTTCCCCAACACCGATTCCGATCAACCCTGGCGTCATGAACCATCGTCGGAGAAGAGACGCATGATGCCGTGTTTGTCAAAGTCGAATACCTGAGATTTCTGGTCGCCGAGCACGATCTGGAGCGTCCTGCTCCTATTTACCTCTCCTACAACGCAGGCAGTCATCTTTACATCGTGAAAACGCCGGCAGATCTCAGGGACACTACCAGGAGCGGCGGTGAGGACAAATCCCATACCAGGGTAGATCCTAACCCATTGTTCGAAGGTCATACCATGTGCAGTCATGTCGGGCATGGGGATCCGATCGAGTTCGATACTTGCTCCCTTTCCGCTCACCTCAAGGAGCATGCCAAGCGTTCCGATGACCCCGGGATTGCTGATATCTTTTCCGGCGCTCACCAGGTGATCCCGGGCAAGACCCTCGAGGACCCGGATCTGATTTCGAACCTCGTCGGGGGTCTTCATGGTTACCGAGTCCCAGTTGAGGGCGCATGAGGGGTGAACCCGGCCATTGAGATCCACTGCGACGATGACGACATCTCCCTCCCGAGCAGTATCCGAGTAAATCACTGCATCACGGGGGGCACAGCCGAGGATAGCCACATCGATGACACTGTAGGGCGTATCAGGATGGAGGTGTCCGCCGACGATTGGCACGCCGAACTGGAGCGATGCGTCATGCATTCCGGAGATGACTTTCTTCTGAATATTGGTGTCCGATATTGAGAAGACATCCACCATGGCAAGAGGCCGTCCGCCCATTGCCGCAATATCGTGGATATTGACAAGCACCGCACAATAGCCCGCCCAGTAAGGATCCGCTTCCATGAGGCGGCTCCAGATTCCGTCAGCAGCAAGAAGGAGAGCCTCTTCACCGTGCTCGATGACCGCAGCATCCTCCCCGAACGATGCCAGCACACCGGAACTCTCGATCCGGACTGCTCTGACCATCTCGCCAATGGCCTGTTTTCTCTTTACTCCCTCGTATTCTCTTACCACGGCGGCGATCGTTGCCGTGGATACGTGTGTCAGCACCATGGAGATAGAAGAACCGGTTTGTAGTATCTCATTGGGGCATCATCAGTGATAATTTATTTGATGCGAGGCTCCAAAGAAAAGGCATGGACTGGGGGGAGAAATACAGGCCTTCCCACCTCGACGAAGTGGTGGGCAACAGCACTGCGTTGCACCAGATGCTTGAATGGGCCAGGACATGGAGCCGGGAAAAGAAGCCGCTCATCCTCTATGGAAAACCCGGAACCGGAAAGACCTCCAGCGCACACGCTCTCGGCAATGACATGCACTGGGAGATTATCGAGCTCAACGCAAGTGATCAGCGGACAAAGGCTGTCATCGACCGGGTTGCCGGGAGCAGCAGCACCTCGGGGAGCCTGACAGGGGCTTCGAGGAGGCTGATCATCATCGATGAAGCTGACAACCTGCACGGGACCGCTGACAGGGGAGGAGCGAGAGCCATACTCGAGCTGTTGAAACACTCGCTCCAGCCGATCATCCTTATCGCGAACGATCTGTATGCTATCCCGGGAGAGATTCGCTCCCGCTGCGAGGGCATACAGTTCAAGGCTCTCCCGGCTCGTTCCATCGCACCCCGTCTCCGGTATATCTGTGCGGCAGAGAAGATCTCATGCAGCGAGGATGGACTCCGCTCCATTGCTGAAAGGGCACACGGTGACATGAGAGCGGCGGTCAACATCCTCTACGCGTCCGCAACCGGACGAGACCGCATTGATGAGAACATTCTGCCGTCACGGAAGGATGAACGTTCATCGATCTTTGACCTGGTTATTGCGCTGTATGGCACGACGCCTGCCGACACTCTCCTCTCCATGGCCTATGCGGTCGACGAGACTCCTGATACCCTTCTTCAGTGGATAGAGGCAAACCTTACCGGGATCGACGATGCCGCTCCCCGTGAATCGGCATACACTTCTCTCTCCCGGGCCGACGAATACCTGGGCTTCACGTACCGCCAGCAGTACCACGTGCTGTGGCGATATGCCACAGCCCTTATGGTCCTTGGAGTGGCGAGAGTAACCGCCAGGCGTGGACTCCATTCCCGGATCACCGCACCGGAACGCTGGAGGAGAATGTCAGCCTATCAGAAGCAGAAAGCGGTCAGGGCATCCATGGTCAGGAAAGTCGCATCATCCCTGCATATGCCACAGCGGACCCTCAAAGAGACGTACATGTCTCCCCTGGCCATGGTGATCGACAAAGATCCGCTCACGTATGCCAGGGATTTTTCTCTCGACAGTGACGAGCTGGATCTTTTTATTCATGACCGGAGCAGATCAGCATCTGTCGCGAAAATACTCGCATCCGAAGAAAAAGAGAGAGAGACCAGGAGGGAGAAAGAAACAAAGGTGAAAACGAAGCGGAAGGCAGATGGGCACACGGGGCAGCAGGAGATCCCCCTGGAAAAAAGAGATCCTCCGCCACCTGATCCCAGGCAGGAGAAGGCATCCCCTGCGAATCAGAAGACACTCTTTGAAGGATTCTGACCCCGGTAATAGCGGTGCAGGACAACGCCGCACTCTATCAGCTCACCCCCGTCTCCGCAGCATTCAAAGCCAAGATGGTATACGAGCAGGTCACAATCAACCTCCTTTGCCACCCGGATCAGGGGGGGGATCATCTCCTCGTGCGGTCGGATTGAATACATGAGGTCCACACGCCTGTAGAGGGAGATGTCAGGAGAGAAGATGTCATCCTTTACGATCTTCAGCCCTGGTACTGGTGGCAGGTTCCGCAAATCGGTGCAGAATACCGGGATGCCAGCATCCCTGATGAGAACCGCCGCGTCCAGATTCTCGCCAACGCCGATTTCTGCTACGTTCCCGTAATTTCCTATGATATATTCAGCAATACACCGCTCAATACGTTTAAGCCCCGCCATCCCAAGATATAGTGAGAGATGGACCTGCTTATCTTTTGGGATGAAGCGGCCCCTTCGGGGATACAATCAGCCTTTTTGAGGGATCTCAACCCGCTTCTTCCGATCCGGTCCCGCGTATGTGAAAGCCCTGTTGTCGTGAGCGGCTTTATCCCTTCCAGAAAGCAGACCAATGCAACTGTTCTTCTCGACTCCCTGGACCTTTATAAAAAACGTTCTGGAGAAAAAGACCTGATTCTCCTCGTCGTATCGGACGATCTCTGCCGGTCGTGCGATGAATATCTCTTCGGACTTGCCCGGCGCACGACCGGGAACGCCGTCGTGTCCACTGCCAGGATGGACAGTGAATTTTACGGGAAGGCGTCCTGTGATGAAGATCTCCTTGATCGCCTGGTGAAGGAGTCAGCCCACGAAGTGGGTCACCTGCTGGGCCTTGCACATTGCCAGAATGCCGAATGCATCATGTTCAACCCTCTCCTCCTCGACGATATGAGCCGGCAGAAACGATGGTTCTGCCCCACATGCCAGGAAAATCTCCAGACAGTTGAATAGTTCAGAATCTACACGCGGAGAAGCCGGAGAAAAGATCTGGAATACATGTACAGGGTGTATCGAACATTCAAACAGGAGAGAAAAGGGGTTGGAATCAGCCGAACAGGGCACCGAGCCCTGCCATGCCGCTCTCTTCCTCTTCCTTCTTTTCTTCAGCGCTCGGCTCTGCAGCAGCAGCAGCTGCCGGGGCTGCTCCTGCAGGGGCAGCGGCAGCGGCAACCGCAACAGGAGCTGCTGCTGCCTTGCTGATTGCGTCCTCGATGTTGATACCTTCGAGGGCTGCAACCATGGCCTTTATGCGGGCTTCATCAACGGCGATACCAGCAGCAGTCAGGACTGCTTTTACGTTCTCTTCCTTGACCCCTTTGCCTGCCTTGTGCAGGAGAAGGGCAGCATAGATATACTCCATCTCAATTACCTCGTTTTTCGTGTCTCTTATTTACCCCCAACCATGCTCTGGAGGGTGTAACTTTCTCGATAGGCTTTTCCAATAATCGCATCAATGACGTCTTTTGCATAGACATCGGCTTCAATTGCAAGTCCGCGGGCTTCCCTTGCAGCTTTCTCGACCAGCGGCGCTGCGGTATCCTTCGTGAATATCACCGCGTTGACCGAGAGGTTGAAGGCCTGCGATGCTGCCAGGGTCATCTGGCTGTATATCAGGTCCTCGTCGATTGCAAGAACAGACGGCTCATACACGTCACCTTCGAAGAGTGCAGCCTGCAATAAGAGGCCGACATCCATAGGCTTGATATCAAGCTTGGAAAGGACATCAGCAAGTTTCGGGCTGATGGTCTCTCCCTTCTTTACGACGGTTCGTGTCTCCCGGATCTTGACCTTTCCGGCCTCGATAGCGGCGGGGATCCCTGCCTGTTGCAGTTCTCCAACGATTGGGCCCGGCTTGAAACTCGTCGGCCCTTTCTCGACTACGATGTCATCGGGGGCTTTTTCACCGGGCTTTGCAGCCATCTTGGTCTTGGTCTTCTCCAGTGCCTTGTAGAGCCTGAACGGATTATCGTTCGTGAAGATAAGCGCCGAATGCCCAGAGATATGCCCGGCGAGTTCCGCGTGCGAACCGCCCATCTCGTCAAATGCATGACGGATGAGGGTGTTCCGGGTCATCTTGATCTTTGCGGTGGACTTCAGGTTCCGGCGGATCTGCTGTAACTGGCTGGCGGGGATACCGTACATGTCAACCAGGCCCACGAGGGAGTATTTCCCTGCGTCGGACTTGATATCCTCGACTTCTCTCCTCTTCCATGCGGGAAGGTGATGAGTATACAGTGCCATTTACACCAGCCTCTGCGCCGGCCCCATGGTAGTCTTCACAAAGACAGACCTGATGTTCATGGAGCCCTGTTCCAGGACAGATTCGACCCTTCGCAGCACGACATCGATATTCTCGGCGATCTGCTCGGGGGGCATCCCGGTGGATCCCACTTTGACGTGGAACGTTTTCCTGTCCTTCGTGCGTATCTTCACCGAATTCCGGAGACGTTCTACCATGGGTTTGATATCCGTCCCTGACTGTATCGGGGTAGGCATACGGCCTCTTGGTCCCAGACGTGGACCAAGGAAACGACCTACCTGGGGCATCACACTGGTCTCGGCGAGGAAGAAACGGTACGTGCTGGCAACAGTCCGGGCTTCCCTTGGAGCCCCGCCAAGCCTCTCGATTTCTTCAGGTCCGATGACCAGGTCAACGCCGGCTTCCCTGGCCTGGGTGATAATATCGCCCTTGCCAAGAACGGCGATGCCGACCTTTTTACCAATACCATGGGGAAGGAGTATCGTCTCATCAATACGATTTTTGGGCTGCGCCATGTCGATATTCTTGAGATTGACGGTAATATCTACGCTCTCAGAGAATTTCCTTTCAGGCGCTTTTTCGATAGCCGTCTTTACGGCATCAATTATCTTTGCCCTTTCAACCATCTATTTCCTCCATAGTTCGCGACCATACTGATCTTCTATGGTTCTCTCTCGTCTATTCCACGAGGAGCGTGTCGTAGGTTCCAGCGTCGATTGCGGAGAGTGCCTCCTTGGGCCTCTTTCCATCGACGGTGATACCCATACTCACGCAGGTGCCTACCACTTCCTTGACCCCATGCTTGAGGTCATAGGAGAGCATGTCACCTGCCTTCATACGGGCAATCCTGACAGCGGCCTCGATAGGCAGGTCTCCAACATTCTTGATGTTGGGTTCCGGAGATCCCTTCTCGACCCCGACCTCCTTCTTGATGAGGGCGGTTGTGGGTGGAATTCCCACGCTCACCGTGAAGTTCCTCTTGTCATCTACTTCGACCCTCACAGGGACCTGCATGCCGTTGAAGCTGCCGGTCTTCTGGTTGATCTCGTCGACGACTGCCTTCACGTTGATGCCGAGAGGTCCCAGGGCTGGACCCAGGGGTGGACCTGCGGTTGCCTTGCCTCCAGGTACTAATACCTCGACCACTTCTGCCATAGCTGTATCACCATGCTGTCCCGTAACGGGACTCAGCGTGGGTAAATAAGGTTGACTCTGGCTGACTTAAAGGTATACCAGAATGATGGAGAGAAGGATGGGATTACTTCCCTTCTCCCTTGTCGACGACCCGGACATTGTCTCCCCTGACCGTGATGGGGATGGGGAGCACGCTCTCGTACAGCTCGACCGTGATCTCTTCCTTGCCCGTGTCAATCCGCTTCACGACGGCTTTTTCTCCCTTGAAGGGTCCTGCTATCATCTCGACAATAGTCCCCTCAGAGATACCGCTCACGATCGGTTTGGGCACGAGGAAGTGCCCCACTTCCGAGAGGGAAGTCTCTCCCCTGATTACCGTGCGCGCATGGGCAACCTTCTCTACCAGCTGCTCGATGCGTGGCAGGCTCTCAGGGGTCTCGACAAGGACATAGCCCTTCAGTTCATCAGGGACAATAATGGCGACGACCTGGATGTCAGTTGCTCCCGTCTCGATGGCCTTCTTGATATTATCCGCAACCGTCCGTTCCTGCTTTGAAGTAGTCTTGATGGCAAAAATGCGGTTGGGTTGCACTTCCATATCCATCATGGGAGAAGGAGCATCAGCTCGTATATGATGAATCCGATCAGGCCCACGATGAGGACGCCTGCTGCAGCTACCAGCGCAATTTTCTGGAACTCCTCGCGTTTCGGAGTCCTTGCAAGTTTGAGGATCCTCCAGTATTTCCTGAAAAGCTCCTCGTTGATATTGAATTTCACATCCGGTTTGGCAATTTCCATGGAACTCACTTCAAAAAGTCTATCTCAAATTGCTTCTGAACTTTTGGGGTAATTTTTTCGTTCCTACCATATATTTGTGGCGACCGTACCCCTGTCACCACCAGCATCGTGCGCATTTTATTCTGCATATTGGGGTCGATCTGGGCTCCCCAGATGATCCGCGCATCAGGTGCGATACGGTTGTAGACCTCCTGGAGCACGCCCTCGGCCTCCTCCATGGTCATGTCCGGCCCTCCTATCACGTTGACGAGGGCCGCATTCGCTCCCGAGATATCCACATCGAGGAGCGGAGAGCGTATGGCTTTTTTAACGGAATCAGCGGCCTTCTCCTCGCTCTCACTCTCGCCTACCCCAATCATCGCAACACCCCCACGCTCCATGACAGTGCGGACATCTGCGAAGTCCAGGTTGACGAGCCCGGGAAGGGTAATCAGTTCGGTGATGCCCTTGACTGCCCTCATGAGGACTTCGTCAGCAACCTTGAATGCGGCGTACAGGGGGAGCTTTGGGACAACCTCGAGGAGACGATCATTCGGGACGACGATGACCGTATCCGCCACATCCCGAAGCCGCTCAAGCCCGGCCTCGGCATTTTCCATGCGGATCACACCCTCGGCAGTAAAGGGAAGGGTCACCACGCCGATGGTAAGTGCACCTTCATCACGGGCTGACTTCGCAACGATCGGTGCAGCACCCGTTCCTGTCCCTCCGCCAAGGCCGACAGTGATAAAGACCATGTCGCACCCGCTGACTGCCTTTTTGATCTCCTCCTCATTCTCAAGGGCTGCCTCTTCGCCGATCTGGGGTATGGATCCCGCCCCGAGGCCGCGTGTCCTCTGCCTTCCGATGAGGATCCTGGTATCTGCAACAGTCCGGGAGAGGTGCTGGGCATCGGTGTTGATTGCCACGAGGCGTGCTCCGTGGATTCCTTCCTCCTTCATACGGGTGATGGTATTGGAGCCGCTGCCCCCGCATCCTATCACGGCGATCTCCGTCTTTAACTCATTGAGAATCTGGTCAAGATCCTCGGGATTCTTCATGTTTTCCGGTGAGTCGTCCCTCACCCGGGTCAGCGCTTCTTCAACGATCGACCTCATAGATACTTCTCCAGTCCCGGAATGTGGATTGTTGTTTCGCTGCTAGTCTGGACCATCTCAGGGGTGATCTCCAGGTCACCGATGCACACGGTAGAGCCATTCTTCAGCTGACTGTACAGGGGTCCTGGAGGAAGTCCAAGATCCCGGGCCCTTTCGGGGTCAAATCTGCGCCTGTTGATGGTCAGGTGGTCACCCGCAACGAACGTACTTTCCCCTCTACGTATGATGTTTACGCATAAGCTTATTAAATCATGCAGTACAATTCGATGAATCTCTTCGATGGTGATGAAAGAAGGCCAAATAGGCTTTTTCCCTGTTGAGAGGCGGGCCAGCGGTATGGTGTCAAGCCCTTCAAGGAACTCCCTGGTATTGCATCTCAATGCCTCCTCCAAAAGCACCTGATCAAGGTCTGTCCGGACAGGCTTCCCGTCGGGACACTGGCCATGCATCGCGACCCTGCATCCCGGCAGGATCTGGTCTGCAAGGGACAGGATAGCCTGGTATGTGTTCCACGAGAGGTCCCCGAAGTGTATCAGGTCCCCTTCCGACAGAACTGGCAGGTTGCAGCTCCTGATCAGTGCATCAAGGTTCGCAAGGTCTTTTCCGGGGATGGCTTTCCTGTCAACATACGCTGCGACGGCACCGGTCTTTTCCCACATCTGACTGATCATGTCGGCATCAAGTGATGGTACCTCCCTTGAATGGGCAATATGACCGAATGCACCCCGGCTGTTCAGGGAGATGTGGGTCTGCCGGGCAGCATAGTGCGTTCCCCCGAATCCTATCAGGGGGATGCTCCTGTCAGGATCGGCAGTGAGCACGGTTTGTGCAACCGCGATTCCTGCCACTTCATCCCGCCATTCTTTTTCGGTGCTGCCCACCTCGACAAAGAGCGAGGGGGTGGCAAGATCCGACGGCCCGTGGTGGGTGACCTCATACGCAACACGGTATCCCTCAGGCCTGCGTGTATGAAGACCCCTGAGAATCGCGTGCATCCACCCGGGAGCAGCAAAAGCGAGCACGCGTTCGCTTCCCCCAAAGTCCGCAGTCGTGATGTTCCCCGTCACATGTACGGTCAGGACCGGGACGGGATTCACTGATGAATGCCGGGAGAGGAAGATGATAAGATCTGAATCCAGCTCCCGGTCGATATTGTCCTGGTAGATCAGGCGGTCCCTGACATGGCAGTGAGAAAGTTCGTGCTTCTCGAGAGCATAGGGTTGATGGGGTTTGGAAAGGAGCCCGAGGAGGGCGCTGTGTATCGTGGATCCCCCCGGATCCTGCCGGGAACTAACCAGTGATATCTTCATTGCACATCAGGATTCGTGATTATCAGATGGCATTCTCCTCACATGAAAGCACCTGATTCCTATCAGCACATCTCATATGAGGATCTTCATTACGTACAATCCCAAGAAAAATTATGATGTTTTTCCTGAAAATGTCGCCATTCTAGACGGGTAATTGCGGGCAGATCAACAAATATTTTTTCACGGAAGTACAAGGTTTATCTAGGCAGTAAATCTGTCAGGAAAGGTTTCCTATCGGGCTGTCACCCGGTAGGAAATACAGTTGAACAACAACCAAATGTAGTTGTGGCACTTCGGGGTAATAATAGCTTCTAAGCGCCCTTCGAATTTTGGCTTACTTTCCTATGATTTTTCTGCACTAAAGGAGGGAGGTCATGAAATGGCTGAAATCATATCTAAGATATTGATCGCATGTATTATTGCCGTCATCATCGCAGCATGCGCAGCGGTCATCTTAAAGATGTTTAGGTAAGGCAGTTGAGTATGTAAGGGTGAAAGGAGATTCCTTTACCCTTACAGATTTTATTCGTCATTCTTGAAGCTGCAGCAGATCGGACACCACCAGCCAACAGGAGCTAGCCGCTGTTTATGGTCTGGCATCGTGGGCCGTATGTAGGATCTTATCATGAGGGATGCGCACAAAGCGCATTCTGGAGCCTTCACGTGCATAAGGACACTATTAAATATCCGGAAAATAATAAGACTTTAGTTCTTTTGGGGCTCAAAATGGAGCCTGATTACTTATAAAAGGTCTAATGCAGGTTCTCGATGGGAGGTATTATCATCACGGATGTGAGAACATCATCCCTCATAAGGAGGTTAGGTATGTCAATCTCACGAAACGTTCTTTTACTCTGCTTGATCGCAGGATTCTTCATCGGGATCATTCCTGCAGGGGCTCAGCCGGTCATTGGCGGTGACCGTGCCTGGTACGCAGTTCATTGCAATGTCGATGGCGCAACAGTGTACTTCGACGGCCAGCCCAAGGGTGAAATCCAGGGAGGTGTCCTGTATGTGGAAGCGTATACGACCGGAACACCGTATAAAAGTTATACCGTAACAAAGGACGGGTATACCACATTCAGTGATTCTATCGACGGAGTGCCCGGAAAAGG
>Ga0302251_1000327_pt1 | contig 49740 bp, 44 predicted proteins | sample AAG_RA_Gln_MG_FD_193534 | JGI IMG/M metagenome (GOLD analysis project Ga0302251, IMG submission 193534) | Enriched activated sludge microbial communities from anaerobic digester in WTTP, New Holstein, Wisconsin, United States - AAG_RA_Gln | ecosystem: Engineered > Bioreactor > Anaerobic >... | reverse complement strand
GGAGACAACATTCCGCACGATCTTTAATGATCAATGACAAGCAAGTCTTTATTCATCCTCTCATTTTTCTTCTTATTGTGCCTTATAAGTCTATCTTTTTTTCAGCACTTTTAATTATACGATGACGATATTTTGTCATCCTGAACTTGTTTCAGGATCTCCATTTTCATTTAAAATATGGGATTCCCGCTTGTGCCAGGATGACCGCTTAATTCAACACCCTTGGCTATCCATCCCCATCTGAAGTTCTTCTATAGCGCGTTGATGTTCGGCAATTTCTGCCTTGATCTCTTCGCTGTCACCTTCTTGTGCGGTTGGAGTGCCTATATATACTTCCAGCTCTTTTCTTAATTCTTTGATGGCAGCTTGATGAGCCGCAATTTTTTTGCGTAAATGTTCACAGATATCAGGCATATTTCATCTCCGTTTGTAGATTAATTTTATTATAACATAAAATTGAATTGGTGAAATATAATAATGCAGATTTTACAGCTCTTCGGCTTTTGCCAAACCGCCTTCGAGAAGTTTTACTACAAAATTTTCGAGATCTGCTCTTAATACTTCAGCATCTGCATCATACCGTTCTAGCAGTGTTTTATATACTTCATCCAGCACTTGCTTTTCCTTGATCGTTTGCCAGATTACGCTGCCGATTTTATTGAGTCCAAAATAGTTTTCGGTATTCGTGTCCAAGACAATGATTTCATCGTCCACTTCCTGAATAAATACCGTATCTAAAAATATAATTTTTTGATTGAAATCCATATATACGCTTTTTTATAAATTATATCATATATTTTTTTTAAAATAATATTTACTTTTTAGATTATTCTAGCTATCCTTACTTAATATAATGAGATGGGTAATAAATGACAGTTTATGGCACAAAAATAAAAAGCGACCTTTCTTTTTCTCTTGATTTTTCTCAGGAATCAGAAACAGAGTACGAGATAGCGCTTTCCTCAGGAGTCCCTGAAACGTTAAAAAAAGCTTCTCTTTGCAATAATGTTATCTATTCGTCGCACGGCCGAAGTGTCTATCTCCATTCTGATCGTTTGATCGACGGCAGCAGCAAAATAGGTCAGCCGTGGTGCTTTGAAGTGAAGGAGGTAGTACGGTTTTATTGGTATGGCGGAGATAGAACAATCTATTATGAGTTGGATGACAAAGGTGATGTTGATTTGTTAAATTTTTGGTTTGTCCATCAATTTTTGCCCGTATATATGAGCCTGGAAAATATGTACTATTTTGTTCATGCGGGTGCGGTTGAGGTCGAAGGGAAATCTATCCTCTTTATCGCGCCGTCGATGGGTGGGAAATCCACATTGACGGACTATTTCATCCGGCAGGGGCATCCCCTTGTATCTGATGATAAGGTTCCGATCTATACCGAAGAGGGTAGATGGATGGCGGTGGGTTCGCATCCCTATCATCGGCCTTTCCGAACGTATGAAGTGCTTGGATATCGCGCAGAAAACTCCGTACAAGCCTCTAGCCCTGTCCATGCGTTCTATCTGCTGGAAAAGACTGGAGCGGAAGAAGATATCGCCATCAAGGAGATCAGAGGTTTGAAAAAGATCAATCAACTATTGTCACAATGCCCTTATGCACTGGGATCGAACAGGTCACGGTATATGAAATATGTGACAAGTATGCCAGACGGCCTGGGAGTTTTTAGTATAAAAATACCACAAAATATTAATCGTCTTGGAGAGGTCTATGAAGCTATTATCCGGCACCACAAAAGAGTACAATAAACGCATGCCTGACAGTTCTTATCTGTTTTTCACTGTCGGGCATGGAAATGATGATGATGTGAGTAATATCATAGAGCGATGTATTGCAGACAATCATTGTGACGGTGTTGTCTTAGAGGTTGACAAGGAGAGACAACTTTTTGATGATCTGATGTTTCTCAAAGACCACGTAGTCGAACTGCTTTCTAGCAATAAACAGGTCGGATTCCGGGGTGTACCGGAGTGTGTCATCAAAATTATATTGGGCGGTTATTGGTATATGAGGTTTCGGGAAACCAAAATACCAGAAGAGAATATCGATCAGCATCAAAACAATACACTCTCTTTTTCTGAATGTGAAAATTGTTTAGATCGCGGCACTTGCAGCGGACTAGGGAGTAAAAATCTAGATTTTTTGAAAAAAAGGTTTAAAAAGAGCGAATCAAGAGCGAGGCTGGGAACAAATTTATTTGAGCTTCCGTCAACATCTGTGTTTCATCAATATAAAAAATTTCTTTTGTATTCTTCATTTAACAATAATAAAAATTCAATAACTGTTCGTAAAGCATATTTTGCCACAAGTGTTGATTACGGTTCGGCGCATTCGTATGCCGATAGATTTATCTATATGTGTAATAATTTAAACTCAAAAGCATATGATAAAGAATTTGATTTTCTAAGAAAGCAAAGTATCAATAGCAGCTATATCGATCTGCTTCAGTCCATTGCCAGCATTGAGAAAACATCACAGATAGCCTACAGCCTGGCAGAGAAGAATGGTGTTTTTAGAGAATCGTTCTATATGTATACACCGGAACATTACGGGGCACATTTGCTAAAAGATTTTGACATCCATTATGCCATTCCTCGATCAAAAAAGATGCAATTTATCGGAGTTGGGATAGATGTTATTGATGAAAAAAAAGTAGGGTATAAACTTTACTTCAAGTGTCCAAAAAGCTTTTTGTCATCCTATTTTGAACCTCTAGGCATAGAGATCAAAAAGGTGAAGTCCAAGTCTCATTATTTTGTATTGAGGTTGGATCATGAGCAAAAGTTGTTGTCGTACAAGATAGAAGTTTTGGTGGGGCATGAAGATTTTAAGCTGTTTAAAAATCTGGTTGACAATTATGAATATTTTGAGACAAATTTCGAGAAACTGGATATTTTTAATGTAGCGATAGAGTTTGAAAAAGAGAAGATCAGTAAAATAAATCTCTACCACAGAAACTATCTCACTAATGGAAGCAGTGATGCAGTATGATGTGGTCATCGTAGGGGCTGGACCTGCGGGAGCCGGTGCGGCATTGGAGTTTGCAGGGTCCGATCTGCGAGTATTGGTCATCGAGAAAGAATCTCTGCCGCGTGAAAAACCATGCGGAGGGGCTATGCCGCCATCTGTCGAAAAACTGCTCTCTATCGATATATCAAAAGTGGTGAAAAACAGAACGAGAGTACAGAAACTCTATCATCACTATGAAAATGAAGTTGTAAAAAAAGTCTCTTTTGAAAAAGCACCCCTTTTAGTCAATCGAAGCGAGTTTGATAACTTCTTGCTTGAGCAGGCAAGAGCAGCCAGGCCCGGAAATTTGGAAATAATGGATAAGTGCCGCGTTGTCTCTGTGGATGAGTCGCGTGACAAGGTCAGTGTCATGACGGAAAACGGAGAAGCAGTGGAAGCAAAATACCTTATCGCAGCCGATGGTGCCATGGGTAAGATAGCTTCAAGCATAGGCTTGATGCGAAAGAGAAGATTTGCCCCTTCACTGGATGCGGAGATCACCACATCCGTCAAATACTATGACAAGCATTGCGAGACGATGGTGATGAACTATTTTTGTGTGCCGCAGGGGTATGGATGGATCTTCCCAAAAGAGAAGAACCGGTTTAGCTGCGGCGTGCTGACATGGGGGAAAGTGTTTAATCTGAAAACTGAGCTGGATGATTTTATCGCCAGATCTTTTCCCAAGGAGAGTATCGAAAGCATCGAAGTATCGGGATACCCTATACCAATCTATCAGGGGAGCCAGCAGATATCGACTCAAAGAATATTGTTAGCAGGTGATGCCGCTGCCCTGGTAGATCCTGTAAGCGGTGAAGGTATCCGCTTCGCCCTGCATAGCGGGAAAATCGCTGCGGCTGTCATCACGGATGCATTGTGTAATAAAGATGCGGAATCATCAAATGGATCTCTCTCTGACAACTATCAGGAAGTGATCAATGAAGAGATCGGGAAAGAATTGAAAACAAGGTTGACTTTCGCCTCTCTTGCTTTTCATAATAATCCGGATATGTTTTATAACGTATTTGTTAAATGATAAAAAGATGATATTACAATAACTATGTTTTTTGCTAATACTATATGGCTATGACGGACCACTGACATATACGACTTCCAAATCTATCAAATCACCACTTTCTGTTTTATTGATATCCAGTTCTGCGATCTCAGGTTGTTTCCACTCCTCTTTTTGAGTAGTTTGTGTAGTTGTTGCATCATTTTCAGTAGCCATTGAATGCTCCTTGAATTATTTTATCAAAAATTATAACACTTTTTTATTAAAAAAAGTGATTTTAACTTATCAAATAACATCAATTCCTCGATATTCTGATCTTCTATTTTATCAAATTTTCTCCTTATTTCAAGATACTGTTGAAGGTATTTTTCATGGTTAATATATGGTGAGCCATAATGGTGGATTATTTCTATGATCTCATCATCTTGTAAAGTGTTGTATAACATATATAACCCACTTTTTACACGGCGTTCTTCTGATGGTTTGAGTTTATCAAACATAAAAGGCGGTAGATAGTTTGTGGCTGCCACCCTGTAAAGATATCTTGATTGTTTGTTTTGGAAGTATAAGGAAGAAGGAAGAGAGAGAGCAAATTCAACGATTCTTTTATCTATATAAGGAAAGAGATAATGAATGCCGAATTTTCTGCCAAGAGTCGCCCAACTTTCTAAGCGTTCCTGATGGTAGCCTGAATTGATATATACAAGTTGTCTTTTCAGAACGCTCTCTTCATAGTGGAAGAATGTTTCCTCCTGATTAGAGAGTGCAAAGTTTGCAAATTTATCGGTCAGCATTGAAGCACTCTTTTGGACTCTGCTATTGATAATATTGAGTAATTTTCTATGGCGAAAAGTGCGTGGGAGTATGCTGTTTGCTAAAAGACGCGAATAGCGATACAGCATCCTAAGAGAGTTTAGCTTTTTATTTTCGGGGAGTTCATTCTTGAGAGCCCTCCATGCTGCGATAAATCTCCCTTTTCGGATCTTGTCGATATGTGTATCCCTGAAGCGCGCCGTGAGGATCTCGTCGCCTCCGAAGCCTGAAAGGATGAGTCGGATGCCTTTGCTTTGTGCCTGCGGGAGCAGGACCCGTTCATACTCGTACATGGTGGTCCCGTCAGTCCGGATATCGTGGGTCAGAAGTGTTTTTTTGATCTCCTCGGCATTGCAGTCGATCTCGCTATGCTCAAATCCCTCGATCTCTGCGATCTTGCGTGCGTCTCCCCACTCATGCCATTCGGGATCATCGTCAGGTCCCGGGCGGCACCAGTTGTAGGTATGAAACGTTTCATTGCCTTTGGCCTTCCACATTCTGCCTGCAACGGTGGCGATCACCGAGCTGTCGAGCCCGCCACTCATATGGGCGCTGACGGGATATGCTGAATCTATGCGGTCGGCTATCACCGTTTCGATCAAATCTCTTAGGTGATTTACATACTCCTCTTCGGTGTCATACTCTAACGGTTTGATCTCTTTGATATCCCAGTATTCGTGAGAGACCATATCCTCTTTTGTGATTTTCATACAGGTGGCTCTCGGGCATTTCTGGATAGAGGTGAAGAAAGTCTCTTTTTGATTGAATACCCATCCCTTCAGGGCAAATTCGGCTACGACATTGTCATTGAGTGTTTGTGAGACTTCGGGATGGGCGAGGAGCACTTCGATGCTGTCGCTGACCAGAAAGAAGGCATCATCAATATGATAGTAGAGCGGCCGTACGCCCATATGGTCCCTCACGCAAATAAGCGTTTGGGAGGCAGTATCAAAGAGGGCAAAGGAGAAGTCCCCCAGGAGACGGTCTGCAAATGTTTCTTCTCCCCATTTGAGATAGGCGCGGATGATCAGTTCGGCATTGCTCGGTTTTTTATCGGTTATCTTGAGTTGTTCGATCAGTTCTCTGCGATTGTCAAGCCTGACATCGCCGGTAAAAATATAAGAATTGTTATTTATCTCTACATATATTGGAAGTTTGGTTTTTTTGTCAAGTTCGCTGATCCATTGTGTCGCTTGCCCGGCAGAGATATTTTTATGCACTAACAATTTTTCTTGGTCATGCGGCCATGATACTGTTTTGCTATAAAGTTTATCAACTATATCTGTAGATGGATTGGTGCCATCTCTTTGCATTAGGAAGAAAAAAGCGCTCATAATAAACCATTTTTGTTTGTATGGTATCATAGTGAGGATTAATGTTGAATTTATTGACATTGTTTTATATATTGCGTCATTGGGGACTTGATCCGGAATCTACAAAAAAGATCTTCACGAAGTCTAAAGACTTCTCAAGATGACAAACTCTACGTTATTCCGTGCTTTGAGCCGGAATCCAGAAAGAAAGAATATATCTTGGAAGTGGGGTTTTAACCCTGCAAGAAAAATAGACATCATGGCGAGACTAAAGTCTCACTTCCGGACTTGATCTAGTATGACGATTTTTGCGCTACTTTTTCTCTTGTGCTTGCACTCTCTGTGAGAAAAAAGTAGTAAAACAAAAAAATACATTTACTTCTCTCTACCTTTCTTTTTACTAAAGAAAGGTAACCAAAGAAAAGCGTCATCCTCACAATATCGTTTACGGCATATTTCATGCTAACCGCTTTGAAATATTGTCTACTTGCAATGATGCTCGGATGACATTATTTATGATATGTGGATTCCGTGTCAAGTACGGAATGACGCGAAGGCGAAGATCCATTAATTTCAAATTTATGTCATGATCGCATCAATATGAGAATCATTAAACAAAAGTAAAACATACTGTACTGAGTAAAAGAATATAACAATAATAAAACATCATTTCTCAGAGTCTTTGTGATCATGACGATTTTTGCGCTACTTTTTCTAAAAAAGTAGTAAAGAAAAAAATAAAAACACTTTTTTCTATCTTTCTTTTTATAAAAAAAGTATGAAAAAGTCAAGATGTTTTTATGGTTATCTTCTTTATTTTCCACATATTTATTTTGAATTGTTGTTATTATATGTTATAATAATTTCAAATCATTTTATATAATGGAGTAATATATGGGATTACCGGAAATTAATATATCTTTTTTAGACGAATTAGTCAGCTTGCCAGTTCATATGCATCCGCCAATCATACACTTTGTTGTGGCATTGCCTGTTATCATATTATTGATAGAACTATTTAATTTGGTATTTAGAAGAAAAATACTTGATGTGCTAAATTTTGGACTATTGGCATTATTATTGATCTTTATGATCGGAGCATATATATCCGGCGTTACCGATGGCAAAGAAGCATGGGATTTACTTGATGAAAACGGGCAAGAAGCACTCAAAGCGCACAAAACATTTGGTATTTATATTATATTATTCGGCTTTGTGGCTGTAGCTATTTTTAAAGTCGTTTCATTGCTATCTAGAAGTATGATCTTTAATGTACTGTATATGCTTATACTTGCACTTTTTGTTGTTCTTATACTCAAACAAGCCAAGGATGGCGGTGAGCTTGTTATCGTCCATGGTGCAAATATCCAAAAGGTAAAAGCACTTGATGATAAACTGTTTGATCTGGAGAGCGCATATGAAGACTTAAATGCTTCATATAATGAAATAAGAGGAGAAGATATCAACGCTACCAAGAAAAAGCCCCACAAAGATATAAACTCAACTATCGTTCCAGTACCTTTGGCTAAAAAAAGCTAATAAAATATATGGGAGAGATAGAGCCCCTCGGGCGGGGCTAAGGTTACAGAGTGAAGATGTTTATTGTCAAGTTGTTCTTCTAGCTGCCAAAGTTCTAATTTTCCTTGAGCGCATTTCATGGCGGCTGATACCATCATGCGTACTTGTGAACGCAAAAACCCGTCTGCTTCAAAAGTGATACAATGTACACCATGGTGATATTTGTGATTGCTTGCATATATACTACGAATTGTACTATTTGGTTCTGAGCCATTTTTGGAAAAATTATTAAAATCATGTTTCCCTTTAAAAAGAAAAAGAGCTTTGGTTAATTTTTCGCTATCAAAAGGATCAAAGTAAGCTAAATAATTTCGCATAAATACACTTGTTTTTGTGGTACTGAAATAGTATCTATAAAGTCTTGTTTTTGCATCATACCTTGCATGGAACTTATCATCGACTTTGGCTATATTTTTGATCTTTACGGCCTTTAAATTGCGATTTAGTTCAGTTTTTAGTTTTTGAAGATCGCTCCAAAAAGAAGGCAGATCAAAATGTATAACTTGATTGGAGGCATGTACGCCTCTATCTGTTCGGCCTGAACCTGTTATTTTTGATTGGATCTTTAGATTTTCAAGGGCTAGCTCAATGGCAGTTGCAACTGTTTGAGTGGTGTGAGATTGTTTTTGAAAACCATAAAAAGCTGAACCGTCATAAGCAATAACTGCTTTTACTCTCATCAAAAATGCCTTGCTGCTAATCTGCCAAAAAGCCGCCATCCTATTGCCAAAAATAGCAATATCCCACCCAAAAGCCAATAAATATTGCCGTATATTTCCAAAAAGGAAGCAAATGCATAACTGATCAAACTAATGGCAAAAATAACTATAAAAGAGCGATTGCTTTGATATCTTGGATTGATCATTGTAAAAGCTGCTACGCTATATAGTGATAACAATGGTATAAAGCTGACAAAGATAAAAAATAAAGCCCTTTTCATAATACTATCATCGCTTTTTATCTGGCTCCAATAGTGTAAAATGGATTCAAAATCGATTTCGCCGCGTGAACTTGTATCATAAGCTCTGAGAGTTTGAAATTTAAATTGCTGTAGATTATTCTTATAATAAGTATATCCGTATCCGTCTTTTAGTATAAACGAAGCTTGTTCGTTCGGATCGTTTAATATTTGACCGCTTTTTGATATAAAAATTTTCTCTTCGGTTTGTCCGTTTGGATTGTATATGACTATATCATGAAATTCATCATCTATCTGTTTACCAATATAGAGATAATAGTCATCAAATTTTTGACCCAGTGATGCTGCATTGATATTTAATTTTGCTTCAGATAATTTTTGTACTCTAAAAGCATTATACATCTGTTTTGTCATCGGCATAGCAAAAAAAGAGATAGAAAAAAGCAAAATAGAAAAAAGCATCGCTAGTAGCAAATATTTTTTGATGATATTACTCGAGCTTATGCCTAATGCATATAGGGCATTTAGTTCATTATCCTGAGAGAGCCTTACTAATACAAGTGCTATGGCAGTAATGAATGAGATCGGCAATGTATAAAATAAAATAGAAGGCAAAAAATATCCATAAAGTTCAAAAAGTTCCAAGAAATTGAGTTGTATTTGTGCAGTAAGCACGGAAATACGAATAAAATATACCAACGATACGATTGCAAAGAACGGAAGAAAAATAACCGAAAAAGTTTTTGTAAAATTGGATGATAAATAATTTTTGATCCTACCCATAAAGCACCTTTGTTAACATTAGATCAGCTCTGGTATCAAAGAGATAAATTGTCAATGTCCCAAGCGCCAAAAACGGCACAAAGGGTACGCCCTTTTCTCGATAAATAAGTGCAGGTATCATAGCTATGAGTGCAGATAAAAATAAAGCAACAAAAAAGAGAGGAAATCCCAGCAATGCTCCCATCGTGCCTGCTACTATGACATCTGCGCTTCCCATGGCTTCTTTGCCTGCTAATTTGGAAGCTAAGAGACCTAGTGTGTATAATCCAATTGCAGCAATAGCTGCGTACAATGCAGCATGCATAAAATTCGGCTGCATCAATGCAAAGACCAAAGCTGCTGCATTGACACTATCGGGTACTGCCATATGGTCAAGATCTATCATACTAAGAGCAAGCAAGGATGCAAAGCTTGCAAATACAAACGGCAGATACCACGTTAGCCCAACTTTTAAATATATGACCAAGAAAAGCATACCGCTAAGCAATTCAATGATAGGATATCGTTTGGATATCGGTGTTTGACAAAAATAGCATTTGCCTTTCAATAGTATCCAAGATAAAACAGGTATATTGTGCCACCATTTTAGCGGAGTGTGGCACTTTGGGCAATGGGACGCCGGAAATGCTATATTTTTTTCAAGCGGTATACGATATATAACTACATTTAGAAAAGATCCAATAGCAAGACCTAGAATAAATATAAAAATTTCTACCATTATGATAAACCGCCAAATGTTCTGTTTCTATCATAAAACCCGGCAATGATCCCATTTAGTTCATCAGGAGTAAAATTAGGCCAAAGAGTAGATGTAAAGTGAAATTCGCTATAGCTTGCTTGCCAAAGCAAAAAATTACTCAGCCTCTGCTCCCCGCTGGTGCGAATAAGCAGATCTATATCGCTATAAGGAGTATCAAGCATTTTGCTTATATTTTCTTCTGTAATATCCAAGCCAACCTCTAAGGCTCTATTGACAGCTCTTGTGATCTCATCTCTGCTTCCATAATTAAGCGCCAATATCTGAGTGAGATCGGTGTGGTTCTTGGTAGCTTCTTTTGTAAATTCGATCCTTTTTTGAAGAGATGAAGAAAATTTGCTTATATCTCCGATAGTTTCAAACCTTACATTATGCTTCTCAAAGGTGTTAAGTTCATTAGCCAAATATTTATCCATCAGGCGCATTAAAAAATCCACTTCCAGTTTCGGCCTTTTCCAATTTTCGGTACTGAAAGCATAGAGTGTGAGCGTTTGGATAGTTGGATGCTTGGAGCAGTACTCTGTGATATCTCTGATCACTTCAGCACCCCTCTCATGGCCTTTGGTGCGAGTCAAGCCTCTTTCTTTTGCCCATCTGCCGTTGCCGTCCATAATGATAGCCAGATGTCTTAGGCTGCTGCTCATACAGAAAGCCTCTTTGCATTTTCCAATATCTTAAATGCAAGCGATAGTTTATCTTGTTTATCTATTTTTAGCTGCTCATTTGCTGTGATCCAAATTATCTCATTATCATCACCACCAAAATTATTTGTATCTGATATTAGATTATAACATACTGCGTCAGCACCTTTTGTGTCAAGCAGGCTCATTGCATTTGCTAATCCGTTATCACTGTCCGTTTCGGCTTTAAATGCTACAGTTTTGATGCCTTCTTTATTGATTGTTTTGAGAATATCCGGATTTTGTTTTAGTTCGATATTCCAGCTTTCGCCTATCATATTTTTTTTGATCTTTCCTGATTGCGGATAAGAAGGAGCGTAATCAGCCACGGCTGCTACCATAAACAAAAACGGCTCTTTTTGTATCATACCAATAGCATCAGGATTATTCAAGCTTGGCTTGCTCATCACGCCTTTGCGTGCTACTCTGAGCGCATCTTCGGTAAATCCAAGCATCTCATCTGCACTTTCTACATTTATAGTATAGATATCGTTTGGCAAATCTTTGGCCTCTTTGGTTCTGATGAGGCATACATCAGCGCCCTTGAGGTACAAAGCTGTTGCTATGGCATTTGCCATTTTACCGCTGGAAAAGTTTGATATATATCTGACATCATCTATCTTTTCTATAGTTCCGCCGCCGGTCACTACCACTCTTCTATCAGTCCAAAAAGGATCTCTTAGAAGCACCTTGGAGCATTGCCAAAATATCTCTTGCGGATCGGCCAGTGCACCGCTGCCGGTATCTCCGCAAGCTAGAAGCTTCTCTTGAGGTTCTATGATGGTTATATCGCTGACCGAGAGCATCTTAAGAGAGTTTTTAGTGTGATGGTTGTTTAGCATATTGGTATTTGCAGATGGTGCGATAGCTACCTGCTTATTAAAGGCCAATGCGCTTTGCAACAGTATATTATCTGCTATCCCTTTGCTAAGTTTATTGATGGTGTTTGCAGTAGCTGGGGCTATGAGAAACATATCACAATCTTTGCTGATCTCTATATGATTGAGGTTGCTTGCCCAGCTTTCACTCCCTTCGCACAATACGGGATTTCTAGTCAATGCTTCAAATGTCAATGGAGATACGAATCTTGCAGCAGCTTCGCTCATGACCACTTGCACGCTAGCTCCGGCTTTGATAAAGAGTCGAGCTATTTCGCAAGCTTTATAAGCTGCTATACTTCCGGTAACTCCTAAAAGTATTTTTTTGTTTTTTAAAAGCATAAATATCCTTTTCTATAAGCAGATTTTATCCAATTATTTGTAAAGTTTCGGTGTAAGGTTGTGAAATGTGCATATCTGTATCACCATAGATGGCATCGCTTTGCCGTCCTCGCAAAACATGAGGTCTATTGCTACCTAGCACAAACGGGGGGCTACATACCAACCATACGTCATTCCTGCGAAGGCAGGAATCCATAAAAAACGATATAATTTATAAAAAGTCATAATCATGAAACAACCGGTAGTGTATATACTTGCAAATAACAAAAATGGAACGTTATATTTCTCGCTCCCATGCTCCTGCGTGGGAGTGTATATTTGACTTTTGGAATTCGGTATGCATTCCCATCGAGTACGATGGGAACGAGGTCAAAGGCGGCTTTCAAGGAGCGCTCAAATGACATTATTTTATATATACAACGTCATTCTGAGAACACGAAGTGTTTGTGAGAATCTAAAAAAATAGATCTTCACGAAGTCTAAAGACTTCTCAAGATGACAAACTGCACGTTATTCCGTGCTTTGAGCTGGAATCCATAAAATAGATCTTCACGAAGTCTAAAGACTTCTCAAGATAACACGATTTGCTATGATGAATAACGAGCCGTTTTTGTTACTTCCTAAAAAATTTATAAAAGAAATTTGCCACTATTTTCATAGGTACTCTTGAAACCGCAAGAGCACCTTTACCTACGTCATGAGTGACGGTTGTGCCGGCTGCTATCATGACATCATCTTCTATGACCACTGGAGCTACTAGTTGGCTGTCGCTTCCTACAAACACATTTTTGCCTATAACTGTTTTGTATTTTTTCTTACCGTCATAGTTGCACGTGATCACTCCGGCACCAATGTTTGAACCGCTATCTATCTTGCTATCGCCAAGATAACTTAAATGTCCGGCTTTTACACCGTTTAGTAATGATTTTTTGACCTCTACAAAGTTGCCTATATGAGTATCAGTGATCATGCTTTGTGGACGGATCCTTGCCATCGGCCCTATATCGCTATCTATGAGCGTACTCTCTTCAACGACACTGTGTGCTTTGATATGGCTGTTGACAATCTTTGTATCTCCGATGATCGTAACCCCATTTTCCAATATGCATTCACCTTCAAAAGAGGCACGGCTATCGATATAAATGGTTTTTGGCAGCCTCATGATGACACCTTCCGTCATCCATCTGGTTTTTATCCTATCTTGCATTATATCTTCGGCATGCGAGAGATCAAGCTTGGAGTTTACTCCCTTGAATTCCTCTTCGTCTACAAATATTGGTTTGACATGCAAGCCGTCTTTGACTGCCATTTCTATAATATCGGTCAAATAATACTCTTTTTGGGCGTTACTGTTGTTTAGTTTTGGTATATACCGGCTAAGCAGATCGCTTTTGACGCAATAAACCCCGGCATTTACGCTTTTACATTCAAGCTGCTCGGGCGAACAGTCCTTTTGTTCTACTATGTGTTTAACTTCAGTATTTTCTATCATTACCCTGCCGTATCCGCTAGGATTATCAAGCATAATGACACTCATAGTGATGTCTGCATCATTGTCGGTGAGTTTATGCAAAGCTTCATTGGTCACTAGCGGCATATCACCGTTCAAGATCAATGTTTTGTCATGTTTTGTTTTGACATTCATCATAGCTCCGCCGGTTCCGGGGAAGTTAATGGCATCTTGGATGTGAAAATTGATATTTTCATAGTTTTTTATTATTCGTTGCTTGATCATTTCAGCTTCATGATACAGCACGACCGTAATGTCATCTGATAATCTCAAAGCAGCCTCTATGGCATGAAAAAGCATAGGCTTACCTGATATCTCATGTAATACTTTCGGGATTTTTGATTTCATTCTTGTGCCTTGCCCTGCTGCTAGGATCACTACACTGACTGCCATTTTTTAGCCTTTATTGGGTAAAATTAGTTAGATTAATAAATTATATCGTCATTCCGAACTTGTTTCGGAATCTCTACATTGAAGATCCTGAAATGAATTCAGGATGACTACGATGCGATTATATCTTAGTTGTGATTAAATGATACAAAAAAAGGACAAAGATGAAGTGTAAGCACTTTGGGGAGTGCGGTTCATGTGGGCTGTATGAATTAGATTATGATGAGCAGTTGATACGAAAAACAAAGAAGGTAAAAGAACTTTTACGCCCATTTTATGAGAGCACCATATCAGCTTTTAGTTCGCCCGATAGCCACTATCGCGCCAGAGCGGAATTTCGTATCTGGCATAACGGCGATAAGTGCGATTATGCTATGAGTAATATCACCAAAAACGGCGTAGTGATGATAAGCGAATGCCCAAAGGCCATTACTCCTATTGAAAGCAGAATGTGGGAGATGCTGAAACTCATCAATACCTCCAAACTGCTTAGTTATAAACTGTTCGGTGTAGAGTTTTTGGCTTCATCTCTTGATGAGGTACTAGTTACCTTGTTGTATCACAAAAAATTAGACGATGATTGGCTCAAAGAAGCCAAAGGCTTGGAAGCTAAGCTTGATATCTCTGTCATAGGACGAAGCAGAGGCCAAAAGCTGGTCTTGTCCAAAGAGTCGGTAAGCGAACGCTTGGTTATCGAGGGTAAGAATTACTGGTATATGCATTACGAAGGCGGCTTCACTCAGCCAAATCCTGCTGTGAATACACAGATGATCTCTTGGGCAAAAAGCAAAGCAAAAAGCATAGGCCATGGTGATCTTCTGGAAAGCTATTGCGGGCTTGGCAATTTTACACTGCCTCTTTCAGACTGTTTTGATAAGGTTCTTGCGACTGAAGTTTCAAAAAGATCGATTTACAATGCCTTGGAAAATTGTGAATTAAACGGTATCAAAAATATCGATTTTATACGCCTATCATCCGAGGAGATGACGCAGGCTCTTAGCAAAAAAAGAGAATTTAACCGCCTCAGAGATATCGATCTTGACTCTTATGATTTCTCTTGCGTTTTGGTCGATCCGCCTAGAGCCGGACTTGATGATGATACTATAAAACTTATATCAAACATAGAGCATATCATATATATCTCCTGTAATCCGGATACTTTGGCAAGGGATTTGGCTGCTTTGTCTCAAACGCATGAAACACTCGACGCTGCGATCTTTGATCAATTTCCTCATACAGAGCATATAGAAAGCGGTGTGTTTTTGAAAAAAAGAGTGTAACGTCATTCGGGCTTGATCCGGAATCCAGAAACATAGATCTTCACGAAGTCTAAAGACTTCTCAAGATGACAAACTCAGCGTCATTTAGGCCCTTCATCCTTCATACTTTCTCGCTCCCATGCTCCTGCGTGGGAGTGTATATTTGACTTTTGGAATTCAGTATGCATTCCCATCGAGTACGATGGGAACGAGGTCAAAGAAAAGTAACAAAAGAAAATCGTCATTTTCGCGAATCGCACGCCTTTTGTTATGCACTACTGCACAAAAGGCGGCTTTCAAGGAGCGCTCAAATGACATTATTTATGATATGTGGATTCCGTATCAAGTACGGAATGACGCGAAGGCGGAGACCCATTAATTCATCGTCATTCCGTGCTGCGACACGGAATCCATAAAAATAGATCTTCACGAAGTCTAAAGACTTCTCAAGATGACTAGCCCTTCCACCTTCACTAAAAACTAAAAACTAAAAACCAATTACCAATTACCAATTACCTTCACCCTTTATCGCATAAATATAAATAAATGTAATTTTATAAGAACTTTTTAGATTATATATATTATTTGTTTGATATAATTGTTGCCAAAACTGAACGAATGGATTCCTATATGAAGAAAAGTTTTTTTATAACAATAGTTTTAGCGCTATTTTTTAACGGGTGCAGCACAAAAGAACATATGCTGTTCCAAGATGCGGCAAATGATCAGACACTTTCAACCCCGGCTAATATCTCATATTCTAGCAAGATCGCACCAAGAGATAGGATCTCCATAGAGATACTCAATGGCCAAAAACCGGTCACTTTTAGCAATGATACTCAAAATTATTTAGACCCTGAACGCGGGTTTTTAGTTTCGGAAAGCGGCGATGTGTTTTTGCCGCTTGTAGGTTATATACACGTAGCAGGGCTGAGCGAAAGAGAAGCAAGCGAGTATCTTACAAAAGCTTACGGCGAGTATCTAAAATTTCCATTTGTCAAGCTCGATATCCTTAATCAAAGAGTTTATGTCATAGGTGAAGTAAGCAAACCCGGCATTGTGCCTGTCAACAATGAAACACTAAACTTCTTCGAGGCGCTTGCTCAAGTGGGTGATTTTACCGATTATGCGAACAGAACTGATGTAAAGATCGTCACTTACGTTCAGGGCGGATCGCCGGTTATTAGAAGTGTCGATATGACCAAAATGCAATCCATTCATATGGCAAACCTGATGCTGAAACCAAACGATATAGTTTACATTCCGCCTAGAAGTATCAAAGTATACAATACATACCTCAAAGAGACAGGCCCGCTTTTAAATACTATCAACAGCCTTTTGACACCGTTTGTTAATATTAAATACCTAAGAGATTAAAATGAGAGCATTATCAGAATTAAAAACACAACCGCATACACAAGAAGATGAGATCGACTTAAAAGAACTATGGCAAGTCATCGTTCGTCGTAAAGCTCTTATTATAGGCATAGCAACTGTAATATTCTTATTATCCATCGTTTATGCGTTTTGGTCAAAAAATATCTATTCTACATATGCTTCTATTGAGGTCGAAGATACCAAGCGCAATATATTTAGGCCTGCTCAAGTAGATATTTTCGCAGGAGAGATCGGAGGCAGCTCCGGGATAGATAATGAGATCGAGATCCTTCAATCTAGAGAATTACTGCTAAAACTTATGAGAGCCATGCCATTAAATGTGAGATATTTTCAAGAAGGAGTTCTAAAAGATACAGAACTATACGACGACAGGCCTTTTGATCTTCAGATGAGCAGTATCTCTGAAAATCTCAATGAAAATATTGTATTTGATATAGAAATAATTGATAAAAATAGTTATCACATTTATGCAGATGTAGCACAAAACTCGGCAAAACCTTTGAGAATTGATGAAACGTATAAATTCGGGCAAATTGCCAAAACACCATATTTTTCCTTTACTATCAAAGCCATCAAAGATTTTGGTTTGAAAAATGTCTCTTATAAGGTTGTATATCATGCAAACCAAAACAGTTTTATTGATAGCTTTATCAGGCCAAATCTGAGCGTATCGCAGATCAATAAGCAAGCATCCATAGTTAAGATCTCATTTGAGGATACCAGTGCTCAAAGGGGCGTTGATATAGTCAATAACCTTGTCAAACTCTATTTCGACCAAAAATTGGGCTTTCAGAGAGAAGAGGTGGAAAAAAAGCTTCAATTTGTTAACGAGCAGCTCGCCGTTACACATGAAAACCTATCTGAGTCTCAAGTAGCGATCAAAGATTTTAAACAAGATAATACCATAGCAACCATCCCAGGCAGTGCGTCAACACTGCTTACTACTTTGGTTGATATCGATACACAGATAGCTCAGGCAGATATGAAGCTAAGTGTCCTAAAAGGATTGATCAATACACGCAATACCGCTTCTATATCTTTGGATGTATTGGGCATAAGCGCGTCTCCGATAACCGGTAGTATCAGCGCTCTCCAGCAAAAGAATGCGGCAAGGGATGCATTATTGGCTGAATATACCCCAAAACACCCTGATGTCGTAAAGTTATCAGACGAGATAAGGTCGCTCGAGTCTTCAATTAGAAGTTCCATAAGCGGCTTATACAATAGTGTGGCAAAACAAAAAAGCGACCTAGTTGCAACAAAAAATAAATACGAAGGCTCTCTGAGCGGTATGCCAAGCAAAGAGCTGGGACTTATGAATCTTAGCCGTAATTTCCAAGTAAATGAAAAAATGTACTCATATCTGCTTGAGAAAAAAGCGGAGTTTGAGATCATGAATGCTGCAACCGTTTCAAAAAACAGGATACTGGATAACGCTATACTTTATCCGCATCCTATCAAACCAAAAAGATCTCTTATAGTAGCAGTTGGTTTGATCTTGGGGCTTATCCTAGGTACATTTGCTGCATTTATTACAGAGTTTTTCAATAATAAGATCATAACTCCTGAAGATGTGGAGCGCATTACCGATATTCCTGTGTACGGCGTAGTGCCTGAAAACAAAGCCGAAGAGACAGCGTTTATAGAATCGCTCAATATGATACGGACCAATATGGAGTTCATCTCCTCCGGGAATAAGAGCAAAGTGATCATGATAAGTTCCAATATCCCAGAAGAGGGTAAAACAACTATTGCAGCCAATCTATCGCGTACCTTGGCAAAAGCAAACAAAAAGGTGGTCTTGGTGGATCTGGATATGCGTAAATCAAAACTGCTTCGGGAGTTCCCGGGTGTTAATGTCAAAGACGGGGTTAGTTCCGTACTTATCGGCAAGACGGCAGCAGATGATGCATTGATACATATTGAGAAAAATCTGGATGTCGTTTTTGCAGGCAAAAACCCTCCAAACCCATCCGAACTATTACTCTCTCCGGCTATTGAAAAGATCATAAATGAACTGAAAACCAGATACGATTATGTCATAGTAGATACAGCACCTATCGGGCTTGTTACCGATACCATGATATTGCTCAAAAAACATATCCATGATCTATTTTTGGTTGTTATAAGGTCAGGTTTTACAGATAAATCATTGTTGGCAAACTTTAACAAAATGGCACATAAGCATCATATGCATTCAACAGGCCTCATACTCAACGGAGTAAATGCCAATCAGGCTGGTTATTATGGTTACGGCTATGGTTACGGCTATGGAGCAGATGAAAAAACCAAATGATCTTCTTTGGTAAAAAATCGTTCAGCTCTTTTATTGGTACCGATTTTCATTCGCATCTGATCCCGGGCATTGATGACGGTGCTAAGGATATGGCACATTCACTTGGACTTATCAAGGGCCTTGCTGAACTTGGTTACCGTAAGCTTGTCACAACCCCGCATATCAAGATCGGACAATACGATAACACGGCTCACATCGTTAGACAAGGCCTATATGAACTTCGAGATGCGCTTATTGCAAACAATATAGATATGCAAATAGAAGCTGCAGCAGAATACTATTGCGATGAGACATTTTTGCAAGCGATCAGACAAGATGAGATTTTGCATATCAACCGTTTTGTATTGATTGAATTTTCTTATGTCGTGCCGCCAATCAATCTAGAAGAGACGATCTATGAGCTTAAGAGCAGAGATTACATACCAGTCCTTGCTCATCCTGAGAGATATATCTATTATCACAACAAACTGGAAATATACGAATATCTAAAAACTCTAGGTATCCATTTTCAGATCAATCTTAATTCACTAGTAGGCTATTATTCCAAACCGGTTGAGATGGTTGCAAAATATCTGAGCCAAAAAGGGTTTGTTGATTTTATTGGCAGTGATACTCATCATTTTAAGCACACAGACACCTTGCAAAAAGTTTTCAAGAGCAAAACATACAAAACCCTGTTTGAAAACAATAAGATCTTAAATGATAAGCTGGTTATAGATGTGTGATAAAGTTTATGCACCATTTGCCCTTGTTCCCATCGTCCTCGATGGGAATGCATGCCAAATTCAAAAAGACAAATATACACTCCCACACAGGAGCATGGGAGCGAAAAAGTATGGATTCCGTATCAAGTACAAAATGACGGTTGCGGTGTGGAAATTTATAAAGTTTCGTCATTCCTGCGTAGGCAGGAATCCAGTCATAATGAGCGAAGCGTGACTATCCATATAGATTCTCACGCCACTTCATGGCTCAGAATGACATGCTTTGTCCAAAAAATGTATGCTTTTTGTCATCTTGAGAAGTCTTTAGACTTCGTAAAGATCTCTTTTTTTAGATTCTCACGCCCCTGCGACGGTCTCTACGCGACATCGTCTTCGGTTTCAAATCTACCAAGTCAAAGCAGTTTGACTTTGTTTGACGATTCTCATGGCTCAGAATGACGTACTTTTGATAAAAAATAAAGGATTGATATGATAATACTGGGTGAAAAATATAAATTCCATAAACTTGAAAAATCCAAGCTCGGCATCTCCAAAAGCGATATTCATTATATCAAAGACGGCCTCAAAGATCCAGATGATACGATCAAAAATATCAAAAAAAATCTAAGCCTGTCCAAGCACAACACCATTGTCCTAAATATGCATTCCAAAATTCATCCGTCTGTCATCACTTATCTGACAAATCTGCAGTTTGAGAAACATATCTCTTTTTGTACTATAGAGCATTTTTTGGAAACCAGGCTCCAAAAATGCTACATACCAGAACAAAATGACAGTCTGGATTTTTTGAGCAACATAAAGCCGTATTCGGCTTGGCAGTATTTTCAAAAAAGATGTATTGATTATTTTGGATTATTTTGGCTGCTGTTTTTTGCTTGGCCGGTAATGATCATAGCTGCACTTAAGATCAGAGTACAAAGCCCTGGCAAGATACTGTTTAGGCAATCTAGGGTCGGTAAAAACAACCAAAAATTTGAATGTGTCAAATTTAGAAGTATGCATGAGAATACAGAATTTTTCAACCACTATACCCAAGAAGATGATCCTAGGATCTTTCCGTGGGGGGATTTTATGCGTAAGACCAGGATAGATGAACTTCCGCAAATATGGAATATCATCAAAGGTGAAATGCATCTCATAGGCCCTAGAACGGAGTGGGATGAGCTTGTAGATAATTATGAAAAACAGATACCGTACTATCATGAACGCCATCTCGTAGCTCCGGGCATTACCGGTTGGGCACAGGTCAATTATCCCTATGGAGCTAATTTGGAAGATGCCAGGCAAAAGCTTATGTATGATCTTTATTATATCAAGTATTGGAATATATGGCTGGAGCTCAAAACCGTATGGAAAACGGCTATGGTAGTAATTGGCAAAAATGGACTGTGAAATGAGACCAAGTTGTCATAGTGAGCGAAGCGTGACTATCTCCACTTTGTGGGATTTTTGTCATCTTGAGAAGTCTTTAGACTTCGTGAAGATCTATTTTTTTAGATTCTCACGCCACTTTGTGGCTCAGAATGACCAAATTTGTCATAGTGAGCGAAGCGTGACTATTCATATAGATTCTCACGCCCCTGCGACGGTCTCTACGCGACATCGTCTTCGGTTTCAAATCTACAAAGTCAAAGCAGTTTGACTTTGTTTGACGATTCTCATGCCTCAGAATGACACTTACCATTGTCATAGTGAGCGAAGCGTGACTATCTCCGCTTTGCGGGATTTTTGTCATTGTATAATATAATAATAGATAATTTGGAGACGATATGAAAAACAGACTTTACTTTGATGTGAGCCGTAACGACACAGCAACAAAAAAAGAGCTTTTTGAAAAGATAAAAGATGAAAAGAACGCCATAGGATATTATAACCTCCCCGATCAGGATATCTCTTCTTTGCTCGCATATGCCGCATCTTTTGATAACGATATAGAGTACATTGTTGTTCTTGGCATAGGCGGCAGTTCTCTTGGCGCAAAGGCAATATATGAATTTCTCAAGCCCCGCAACGGCAATAAGCGAAAATTGGTATTTTTTGAAAGCACGGATCCGGTTTCTATCTCTTACATAACAGCTCAAATAGATATATCAAAAAGCCATTTTTTAGTCATTAGCAAATCAGGAACGACTATCGAGACCATCGCAGTTTTCAAATACATCTATTCTCTCCAAAGCGATCCTGGGTATTACACCTTCATAACCGACAAAGATTCACCTTTAGAAAAATTTGCACGGGGGATAAACGCAAAAGTCTTTCATATCCCATCCAATGTAGGCGGCAGGTTTTCAGCTCTTAGTGCAGTAGGCTTGCTGCCGCTTGCGTTATGTGGTATAGATATCAAAGCTCTCTTGGATGGAGCCGGACAGATCAAGGAAAGTTTTTTCCATGACGGATATATCAGGGATATCCTTTTGGATAAAGCGCTTTTTTATGCCAAACATCATACTGTTTACCATATCAATTGTATATTTGCTTATTCTGAAACACTCAAATATTTTTGCGAATGGTATGTACAGCTATGGGGAGAAAGTCTGGGCAAAAAACAACGCCATAGCTCTTTCAATGTAGGTTTAACTCCCGTAGGGCTCATTGGACCTAAGGACCAGCACTCATTTTTGCAGCTTCTTATGGAAGGGACCAGAGACAAATCAGCCACTTTTATTAAGATAGAAGATTTCAAAGATCCACTCATTATCTCGAATATATCACTGCAGCACCTTGAGTCGTTGGATGTCATTAACAATATAGAGTTTCATAAACTTATCAATATGCAATGTGATGCTACATTCGAAGCACTAAAGATGCAAGAGGGCATTCCTCTTGATGAAATTAGTATACAAGCAGTTGATGAGCATAGCATCGGGGAGCTTGTTTATTATTATGAACTGCTGACATCCTTGGTAGGCCGGCTAATTGACGTTGATACATACAACCAGCCGAGTGTTGAATTGGGAAAAACGATCCTCAAAGATAAATTAGAAAAATCAAAAGCTTACAGTTTGAGTTTTAACAAACAGTTGAAATGATGATGTGAGGGATACGCATGAGTGAATTAAAACCATTTTTTTCTGTAGTGATGCCGCTTTATAATAAAGCAAATTATGTAAAAGAAACGATAAAAACGGTACTAAACCAAACATTTCAAGACTTTGAAATAGTGGTAATTGATGACAGTTCAACCGATGATAGTGCCAAAGTGGTTGAACTTATACAAGACGATCGCATTCGCCTCGTTTACCAAGAAAATGCCGGAGTATCGGCGGCTAGAAATAAGGGCATACAAGAATCAAGGGCTGAATATATAGCATTTTTAGATGCAGACGACCTGTGGCTGCCGGAATTTTTACAAACGATTTATGAGCTTATACAAAAATATCCCGATGCCGGGCTTTATGCTACATCGTATAAAAAGAGAAAAGCAAATGGTAAAGAGTCGAATATCAACATTCAAGCTTTACCGTCCAACGAATATATAGGGCTGATCCCAAATTATTTTAAATCTATAGTTGAAGGTGATCTTTTGGTTTGGACTTCTGCGACATGTATACCAAAAAAGATATTTAAAGAGAATGATATTTGGTTTCCTGTGGGTGAGAAATATGGAGAAGATCAGTATATGTGGGCAAGAGTAGCGATACAGTTTGATCTGGCTTATGACACAAAAACTTGTGCTATTTATCAGATAGAAGCCGAGAATAATACAGCAGGAGGCGTAGATCAACTCAAAGAACCAAGGAGTTTCATTATTGATCTAAAGGATGATAAAAATGCCAAAAAAGATAAAATGCTAAATTTTTGGTTAAATATATATATTCAAAAAGAAATTCGAAGAGTCATCAGGAGAAATATTAAAAATGGAAATAAAGTTCTTGCATTGGTACAGTTGTCTAGGTATCAACTCCGTTTTATATATTATTTAGAAATTATGCTAAAATTAATTATTCCAAGTTTTGCGGCAAATATTGCAACAAAATATAAAAATAATTGAAAAATATATACCTTTGATCAATAACAATGAAATTTGATATATTAGTAAAATTTAATAATAATGTTATAAGAATATAATATTGCTGTAATATTGTTTTGATATAATATTAGTTAAATTTTTCGGAGATGAAATGAATAATAATTGGTTTGTCAGAGGCATTGAAAGAGTATGATATTTAATCTCCAAGAGCTGCAAAATGCCATTGCCGAAGGTGAGAACCAAACAGTAGAGTTCAAAACTTCATTCTCAAAAGAAGTGATAGAATCTATCGTTGCTTTTGCAAATGCCAATGGTGGCAGTATCATTATTGGAATTAGTGATGATAGTAAAATTGTAGGCATTACTCTATCATCTGAAACTCTCAAAGATTACATTAATCAAATCAAGCAAAATACTCAGCCAAATATAATAGTAGATATAAACGACTACATCTTAGAAGACAAAACCGTTGCAGTTATAAATATACAAGAACAACCTATCAAACCAATAGCTTATAAAAATAGATATTATAAGCGAGTCAAAAATTCTAATCATCAAATGAGTTTGGATGAGATAACAAATGAGCATTTCAAAACAATTAACGCGAGTTGGGATTATTGTATTGACGACAGACATGATTTTAATGATATCTCTATGGATAAAATTATCAATCTTGTAGAAAAAATAGAAAAATACCAAGATAAGATATTTGATGATGATCCGATGACCATATTACGAAAGTATGAGCTTATCAAAGATGGCAAACTTACATTTGGAGCATATCTGCTTTTTACTTCTAATGTATCTGCTATTACTGCTTTTCAAATCGGACGATTCAAAAGCCCAACTGATATTATTGACAACATTGATATAGATACCGATATTATTACACAAATAGACGTTGCTATAGAGTTTATCAAAAAGCATCTTATGACCGAATTTATTATTACCGGTGAACCGCAAAGAACCATGAAGTATGATTATCCGCTAGGAGCGATCAGAGAGATAGTGATAAATATGATAGTGCATCGTGATTATAGAGATAGCGGTAATTCTATTATTAAAATTTTTGATGACAAAATAGAGTTTTTTAATCCAGGCAAACTTTATGGCGATATAACCATAGAACAGCTTATAAGCGGTAATTATGCGTCAAAAACTAGAAATAGGGCTATAGCTAGGATATTTAAAGAAGCCGGTATCATAGAGAGATATGGTTCCGGTATAGCTAGGATTCAAAATGAGTGCCGGATGCACGGTATGTCTGAACCGCTTTTTGAAGAATTTTCTCATGGATTCAGGGTTACACTTTTTAAGGAAAAAATAAATGAGGGAATAAATGAGGGAATAAATGAGGGAATAAATGAGGGAATAAATTCTCTTTATGTATATATTCAAAACAACCCAAATCAAAGAATCTCTCAAATAGAAAAATCTTTAAATATTCCGGCAAAAACCCTTGAGAGATGGATAAAACAACTCAAGGAAGATGATGTGATTCAATATATAGGCAGCAAAAAAACAGGAGGATATGTAGCAAAATGAATATTCTTATCACGGGCGGAGCAGGCTACATCGGAAGTCATGTAGCAAAACAGCTTCTTGAGACTACTAAGCACAATGTTATCATCCTGGACAACCTAAGCACAGGAAGCAAAAAGACACTCCGCACCTTAGAGTCTATTAGAAAGTTTAAATTTATCAAGCTTGATCTAAAAAAATTCAAAAAAGTAAATAAAGTTTTAGAAAAAAATAAGATAGATACCATCATCCACTTTGCAGCCTCCATTGTAGTCCCGGAATCAGTAGAAAACCCGCTCAAATACTACATGAACAATGCTGTTAACACAACCAATCTCATAAAATGCGCTATAACTAACGGAGTACAAAGATTTATATTTAGTTCCACAGCTGCGGTGTACGGCGAGCCGGCTGCCATTTCGCCAAACGGCATAGATGAGAATTACCCCACAAACCCTATCAATCCATACGGTATGAGCAAGCTTATGAGCGAACGGGTACTTCAAGATACTGCAAAAGCATATCCGTATTTTAAATATGTCATTTTTAGATATTTTAACGTAGCAGGAGCAGATATTCATTATAACGATGATGAGTTATCACCACGCATCGGACAATCTTTTCCGGATGCTACACATCTGATCAAGATAGCATCAGAGTGTGCAGCACATAAAAGAGCCAAGATGTCGATATTCGGTACTGATTTCCCAACTGATGACGGTACCGGGGTGAGAGATTATATACATGTGGATGATCTAGCCTCCGCTCACATCCAAGCGATCGATTACCTTGGAGATCATCCAAGCGATATATTCAATCTCGGATACGGCAAGGGCTTTAGCGTACGTGAAGTTATAAGCACTATGAAGCAAGCAACAAAGGTTGATTTTGAGGTAGTTGAAGCACCACGCCGAGCAGGGGATCCAGCTGTGCTGATAGCTGATAATCGTAAAGTTATTTCACAAATGAACTGGACTCCAAGATATAATGATCTAGCTCTTATTTGCAAGTCGGCTTATGAATGGGAAGAGAGAGTATGAAAAAAATTCTTATCGTTTTTGGTACTCGTCCCGAAGCTATCAAAATGGCTCCGCTTGTGAAAGAGTTTCAAAAATACCCGCAAGTTTTTGATACAAAAGTGTGTGTTACTGCTCAGCATAGAGAGATGCTGGATCAGGTCTTAGAGCTTTTTGAGATAGTGCCTGATTATGATCTTGATATTATGAAGCCAGGACAAGATCTATATGACATCACAGCAAATGTACTTCTTGGCATGAAGAATGTTTTAAACGATTTTAAACCTGATATTGTTTTTGTTCATGGTGATACCACAACCACTCTAGCCGTATCACTTGCTGCGTTTTATCAGCAGATAAAAGTTGCTCATGTTGAAGCGGGGCTGCGTACAGGAGATATTTATAGCCCATGGCCTGAAGAAGCTAATCGTCAGCTTACCACGCAGATTACAACCTATCATTTTGCGCCGACACAAACGAGCAGAGATAATCTTCTTAGAGAAAATGTAAATCCTGAGAATATAATTGTAACAGGCAATACCGTCATTGATGCACTTTTTCTAGCGCTTGAGAAGATCAAAAACAACCCAGAAATTGAAAATCAAATTATCCAACAACTATCAATCATGAACTATCAACTCCAAGACGACAAAAAAGTCATCCTTGTCACCGGACACAGAAGAGAAAACTTTGGTCAAGGATTTATCAACATTTGCGAAGCATTAAAAAGCATAGCTGATAATAATCCTGATATAGATATAGTTTATCCTGTACATCTCAATCCTAATGTCCAAAAACCGGTCAAAGAGATACTGAGCGGTACTAAAAATGTATATTTGATAGACCCACTCCAATACGAAAGTTTTATATACCTTATGGATAGATCATATTTCATCATTACAGATAGCGGCGGAGTACAGGAAGAGGCTCCAAGTCTTGGCAAACCTGTGCTTGTGATGCGTGACACCACTGAACGTCCGGAAGCGGTGGAGGCCGGAACAGTTAAATTGGTCGGAACAGATATAAAAAAAATAATTAACGCAGCACAAGAACTTATAGATAAACAAGATATCTATGAAAGCATGAGCTTGGCAAGTAATCCGTATGGCGACGGAAGAGCTTGTGAAAAAATAGCAATTTTCAAAAGGAGCAGGGTCTAAATGAAAAAAAGAAAGGTTTGTGTTGTTGGGTTGGGATATATAGGCCTTCCAACGTCAGCATTGCTTGCTAACAGAGGATATGATGTCCACGGAGTAGATGTAGTCCAAGGTACCGTAGATATTATCAATCAAGGCAAGATCCATATCGTAGAACCAGATCTAGATACATTTGTAAAAGCAGCAGTAAATAGCGGTAAGCTCAAAGCTTCTATCAAGCCAGATCATGCAGACATATTTATAATTGCCGTTCCAACGCCGTTTCATGAAGGATATGTACCAAATATTGATTATGTTATAAGCGCAACTAAGTCTATAGCGCCATTTGTTCAAGAAGGAAATATAGTTATACTTGAGTCAACATCTCCAGTTGGAACTACCGATACGGTTGCAGAAGTATTGGAAAATGAAGGGGTAGATATATCAAAAGTTTATGTTGCGCATTGTCCGGAACGTGTATTGCCTGGCCGTATAATGATAGAGCTCGTAGAAAATGACCGTATAGTAGGTGGCACAACCCATAAAGCCACAAAAGCGACCGCAGAATTTTACAGAGAATTTGTCCAAGGCGAGGTTTTGGAAACAGATGCCAAAACTGCAGAGATGGCAAAACTTACAGAAAATAGCTTCCGTGATACAAATATAGCTTTTGCAAATGAGCTTAGTATGCTTTGTGATAAATTTGGTATAAATGTATGGGAGTTGATAAAGTTAGCAAATCGTCATCCAAGAGTAAATATTCTGCAGCCTGGATGTGGGGTCGGTGGACACTGCATAGCTGTGGATCCATGGTTTATAGTGCATGCAGGAGGCGAAAGCGCAAAACTTATACGCACAAGCCGAGAAGTCAATAGCTATAAAACAGAATGGGTTATAGAAAAGATAAAAAATGCCGCCAATGAGTGGAAACTCACCCAATCACGCCATAGTCATTGCGAGGAGCAAGGCGACGCGGCAATCCAATCCTCTGAACCAAAGGTCGCAGTTATGGGACTAGCGTTCAAGCCTGACATTGACGACCTGCGCGAATCGCCGGCACTTTATATCACGCGACGTTTGATAGCGGATGGTGTTGATGTACTGGCTGTAGAGCCGAATATCGAAGAGTACAAAGAATTTGAGATCCATGACTATGAGAATGCGATAAACGAAGCCGACATCATTGTCTATCTCGTCGCCCACAAACCTTTCAAAGGGATCAGAATTTTCGGTAAGACTGTGATGGATTTTTGCGGGGTATTGAATTGATTGCTGTATCAGTATTTATTGTATATCAAAATAAATTCTTTAATGATAATAATGTATTAATGAATAAAATTTACTAATGACCCAAAACTACAAACGAATCGCCAAAAACACACTGTTTCTATACTTCCGTATGATTATGATCATGGCAGTGAGTTTTTATACTGTTCGGGTTGTTTTAGATACACTTGGTGTTACTGACTATGGTCTATATAATCTTGTAGCTAGTTTTGTGATGATTATGGCGGTTTTAAATAGTACTTTGACAGGTGGTACTCAGAGATTTTTGACTTTTGAGATAGGTAAGGGGGACCTAGTAAAACTCAAACAGACTTTTTCTACTGCTTTAGTGATTCATATAGCATTAGCTTTGTTGATCCTGCTTTTGGGTGAAACTGTCGGTCTTTGGCTTTTGTACGAAAAGATGAATATCCCGGTAGAGAGATTTGATGCTGCGTTTTGGGTATATCAGTTTGCCATAGCTTCAACGATGGTTACGGTGATGCAGGTGCCTTACAACGCTCTTATCATAGCTCATGAGAGGATGCATATATTTGCTTATGTGAGTATAGTTGAGGCTATTTTAAAACTTCTTGTGGTCTATCTGCTCTTGGTGATATCTTTTGATAAGTTGATAGTTTACGGGATCTTGATGTTTTTGGTCTCTTTGTCCATTGCTATATTTTACAGAGTTTATGTGATGAGAAACTATGAAGAGTCCCACTTTTCACTCTCTTTTGACAAGGAGATCGTAAAGTCTATGCTTCAGTTTTCCGGGTGGAATCTATTTGGAACATTAGGTGCAATGTTGTCGAACCACGGTGTATCATTACTTCTAAACTTATACTTTGGACCTGTGGCAAATGCTGCACACGCGATCTCGATGCAAGTTAGTGGCGGTCTGAATCAATTTGTCAATAGTTTCCAAACGGCTATAACCCCACAGATAACAAAGCTATACGCAGCAAATAGAATAGATGAACTCAATAACTTTTTATACCAGAATACTAAATATGCATTTTTATTGCTTTGGATCGTCGTATTGCCGATTTTTTTAAAGGTAGACTATGTTTTATCGGTTTGGTTGACACAGATACCTGAAAATACAATTATCTTTACAAAATTACTTATGATATATGGTTTAATGTATTCATTTCTTCGTCCACTTATTATGGCTATACAAGCTACTGGGAAAAATAAAGGTATTCAATTAAGTGCTGGAATATTATTAATTTTAATTTTGCCGATTTCATGGGTTTTATTAGAAAATAATTTTCCTATCTATTCTCCGTTTGTCGTGATGTTGTGTATGTGGATGTTTCATATTTTATTGGAAATATTTTTCTTAAAAAGATTAATAAATTTTTCAACGATAAGTTTTCTACAAATATCCATAGCTCCTCTTGTAGTCATAATAAGCATCTCTCTAATATCATTAAATTATGTATCCCTTATGATAGAAAACAATCTCTATCAAATGTTACTCTTTTTTGTAGTGTCAATGTTTGTGAATTTTGTTTTAATCTATTTTATAGGTATAGATCTAAATACTAGAAAAAAAGTCAAACAGGTACTAGTAAATCGTTATAAAAACCTCAAAGGAAATAGATGAGTTTCAATATCATCCAAACAACAGTATTAAAAGATCAATGTATCGGTTGTGGAACTTGTGATGCCATTTGTCCTGTAGATGTTTTAAAAATGGATTTTAATTCTATTGGTATGTATGAACCGATTGAATCAGAAGGATGCCTAGACAAATGTACACTTTGTATGGATGCTTGCCCTTTTGTTGAAGAAAATCAAGATGAAACAGAATTAGGAAAACAGTTATATGAAAACGAAAACAATATGCTTTTTCATAAAGATTTGGGACATTTTGTAAACACTTATGAAGTTTATAAAAAAGATACTCACGAAAGACTGAAATCAGCATCAGGCGGTGCAGGACATTCAATACTGAAAAACCTACTTGAACAGCAAGCCGTTGATACGATATTAACAGTTGAATCAAATAATGATCCAGATAAGCTTTTTAAATTTTCTCATTTTAAAGAGATGAAAGAGTTGGAAAAAATAAGAGGATCGGTATATTATCCTACAGAGATGTCTGAAGTACTAGACTATGTTATAAAAAATGATGGGAAATATGCCATTACCACACTTCCATGTTTTGCAAAAGCCATCAGGCTTGCACAAGGGAAGAATAGTAAATTACGAAAGAGAATAAAGTTTGTAATAGGTCTTGTTTGCGGGCAGATGAAGACAAAAGAGTTTACACATACTCTAGCAAAGAATGCAATTGGAACAGACAGACTAAAAACTGTAAAATTTAGAGTAAAACAAGAAAATGAACCTGCAAGTAATTTTGCTTTCGGGTTTGAAGGCATAAAAAACGGCTCAGTTGGACGCCTCAGTTGGGCGGCTCAGTTGGACGGACCTGGTAAACTATGGGGAAGTAGAGCATTTACACCAAATGCATGTAATAGTTGTACAGATGTATTTGCCCATTGTGCTGATATCGTTTTGATGGATGCATGGCTACCTAATTATATGAAAGATTATAGAGGGCATTCATTGGTTATAACTCGCACAAATGAAATATCAAAAATATTGGAAAACTCTTTGGATATAAAAGTAAAAAAAATAGATCATAAAAAAGTATTTTTATCTCAAAAACCTGTAGTTGATAATAAAAATGCTATTTTTTATGGAAGTAAAAATATTTTTACACAGCTTACAAATAAACAAAAGCTAAAAATTCAAAAACTATCAAATGAAAACTATGAAAAAAATAAGCCTGAAATCGATTTGCTTTTTAATAAAATAAGACAAATACAGAAAATATATTCTTTAGTCATGCTGCCTAAACGAGTAGTTTTAAAAATTTTTAGAATACTAAAAGGAAGCAGATGAAAATAGGAATCCTAACTTTACCAATAGCCGAAAACTACGGCGGTATTTTGCAGGCCGTGGCTTTGTATAGGCTTTTGCATGCACAGGGACATGATGTAGTTTTGATATACAAGGAGAGTGCTGGCACTCAAGTTTGGTGGAAAAAAATAGTAAAAGATATATTGCTCAAAATTCCTTTTCATGATTTTAAAAATTTTAAAGCCTATCATAGAATCAAAAAAGAATGGCAAAAACGAAAAGATTTCCATAGGCCTTTTATCGAAAATGAGATCTTCAAAATAAGTAAAGATCTGTACACCAAAAAAGAGTTAGAAGATTTCGCAAAAAAAGAAAATTTTGATGCAGTAATAGTGGGAAGCGATCAAGTTTGGAGAAAAAGGTATATTGATGATGCTTATTACAAAAGTTATTTTTTAGATTTTGTAGATGGCAGCGAAACAAAGAAGATAGCCTATGCTGCATCGTTTGGAAAAGACCACTGGGAAGGCGATGGCGACAGTGAGGATATCGCTAAACTGCTAAAAGATTTTACTGCGATATCAACAAGAGAGGCTTCGGGTGTGAATATATGTCGAGATAGTTTTGGCTATAACGAGGCAAACCATGTACTGGATCCTACGCTTTTGATGGACAAAGCGTTTTATATCGATGAGATTATCGCAAAGTATGACACTTCGAACATACCAAAATGTGGGCTGGTTACTTATGTGCTCGATGAAGCTAAAGAAAAAAAAGAGATCATAGAGTTTGTGCAAAAACGTACTGAGCAAAAAAGTTTGCACCATCTCAAAGGCTTTAACGATTCATATATAACCTTTTCAGTGCCACAGTGGGTTGCATCGTTTGCCAATGCTGATTTTGTAGTGACCGATTCTTTTCACGGGATGGTTTTTTCGATTATTTTCGAGAAAGAGTTTGTGGTAATCGGGAATCATGATAGAGGTTTAGACAGATTTGTATCTTTGCTGTCTTTACTTGGGCTTGAAGATAGAGTTGTATTTGATATAAAAGATTTAGAGGATAAAGAGTTGGAAAGTATTGACTACGATAGAGTGAATAATATTTTGGAAGAGAATAAAAAATATTCATTAGACTTTTTAATGAGAGCTTTAAATGACAAGTGAAAAGAAACCATTTTTTAGTGTAGTAATCCCACTTTACAATAAACAAAGTCATGTAAAAGAGACATTAGAATCAGTATTTGCTCAAACTTTTCAAGACTTTGAGATAGTCATCGTAAATGATGGTTCCACTGATAATAGTGCGAAAGTTGTTGAAGCAATTCAAGATAATCGCATAAGAGTTATACATCAAAATAATGCAGGTGTGTCAGTAGCTAGAAATAGAGCTATAAAAGAAGCAAACGCAGAGTATATAGCCTTTTTGGATGCTGATGATATTTGGTTGCCAGAGTTTTTGGAAACTATTTGTGAACTTATAGAGAAGTTTCCAGATGCTGGACTTTATGCTACGGCTTACAAAAGATTGAAAGCAAATTCAGAGGAAAACCATCTTAATATACAAGCTTTAGCAAGTAAAAATTATCAAGGAGTAATACCTAGTTATTTTAAATCTATAACACAAGGTGATAATATAGTTTGGACATCTGCAACATGCATACCTAGGAAAATATTTGAAGAAAATAATATTTGGTTTCCAGAAGGTGAAAAATATGCAGAAGATGCTTATGTTTGGGGAAGAGTAGCGATGAAGTTTGATATAATTTATGACACAAAAGTATGTGCAATCTATCAAATAGAAGCCGAAAATAATACTAGAAAAGTATCAATAAAATTAAGAGAACCACATAAAACTTTTTTAATGTTACAAAGTTTCAGAAATACAATTGAAACTGAAAAAATATTAAATGATTTTGATAAATATATGAGATCAATTTTTGTTATTTTTATAAGAAGAAATATAGATAATAAGGAGATATTCTATGCTTTTAAGCAAATTTTTAAATATAAACTGTCATTTTTACAAAGAATAAAACTTTTAATATTAATTGTTATGCCCAGCATTGTTTATGACTTTTTAAGAAATCTGAAAAAATATTTTAAAAAGGGTCTTTAGTATGTCTTTATTATTAATTCCAATAAAAATATTAAGAAAATTAAAACAAATAATAGTTCAATATTTATATATAACGAAAACTAAAATTAGTTTTTTATTAACTAAAAACAAAAAGAAGTTATCCTATGAATTATTTTCAGAATTAATAACTTCTTTTCAGCGTTTGAAACTCTCTGGTTTATTTTTAATCCTTTTTGAGTTTATCGTTATCGCAAGAGACATAAAAAGCAAGGTGTCATAATATGCAGTTGTTGAGAATATTAAAACAGTATGAATCTCTTCTTATCGTAGGGTATTATCCTCCTCCATTAGGAGGAATATCAGTACATATCTACAGATTACATAAACAATTACTTAATAGTAGTATATTGGATACAACCAAAAAGGAATTATTCAAAGGTCAAAAAGCTATAAAGCTATTTTTTGAATTATTAACAGGGAGATACCAAGCTGTTCATATACACGTTTATGATATCAAAATATTACTTGTTGTCTGGGCAGCACGAAAATTAAAAAAGTTTGATATTATTTTTACGGCACATAACCCTAGACTTTTTCATACCAATCATGAGCTGTACAAAAAATTTTATAAATTATTTTTGTCCAATGTAGATTTTTTGGTGGCAGTTAGCGAACATATTATTGAGGATTACAAAGTTAATAATGTAAAATTGCCCAAAAATATTATAATTGAAAATGCGTTTTTGCCACCTCCCTTGGAAGATGAACAGAAAATTTTCGATAGCTATCCAAAATCTTTATTGGCATTTACGGCTTCTCATAGCCCCATCTTAACTGCGAATGCATCATCAATAGTCCTGATTAATGATGTGGATTTGTACGGATTGGATATGTGTATTGAATTGACAGCAATGCTCAAAGAAAACTTTTCTGATATTGGATTTGTCTTTGCATTAGCTGATGATAAAAGGAATGAACAATATATTGCTACTATGAAAAAAAGAATAGTTGACCTTGGTATAGAAAATAATTTTTACTTCTTAACGGGACAAAAAGAATTGTGGCCACTTTTTAAGCAGTCCAACTTGATGGTACGACCAACCTATAGTGATGGTTACGGAATTAGTATAGCTGAAGCTTTATACTTTGATTCACCCGCAATAGCAAGTGATGTTTGCGATAGACCCAAAGGAACTATTTTTTTTGATAATCGTAATATTGATGATTTATACAAGAAAAGTTTTTCTATATTGAAAGGTAAAAATTAGTGAAAAAAATAACAGGTATAAAATGATTACGCAGATACTTATTCCTGTACTCATCGCAGGTTGTGCAGGAGTGATTATTCATATAACAGTTGGTTTTATATATAATATTATATTAAAATTTGTTATAGGCATAACAGCAGGTGCAATGATAGTTTATGGACTTAACCGGTTATGGAATAAAGGGTTTTTGATGGAGTTGAGAGGGATGGTGAGAAGATGAAAAAACAGACAAAAAAAATACTTATAAACACATATCATTTTTATCCCGACATCACTCCTCGTGCTTTTCGTGCTTTCGAGCTAACAAAAGAGTTTGCACGACAAGGGCATGAAGTGACGGTTTTGTTGCCAAAAAGTGATTATGACTATAGTAATGTATGCCAAAAGTATAATTTTTCAGTGGATTTTGTAGATTATAAAAAATCTGCTGTCGATAATGCTACCAATGTTCCTGCTGCGCCCAAAGAGATTTCATGGTTCAAAAAAATATTTCGCAATATTTTGAGAAGACCCATGTATTGTTTGTTTCCATCGGGCAGAAGTTTGAAATTCTATTTTTATGCCGTCTATAAAAAGCTCAAAAAAGAGCAAGAAGCATATGATATGGTTCTATCTATTGCCTTTCCTTTCGATACGCATATCGGAGCAGCGATGGCATTTGGTGCAAACAAACAATTTGCATTAGCCGTTAAAGTCGCAGACTATGGTGATCCATTGTATAAAAATCCAGCATTTCCAAAGTGTCCACTTTACTACTGGATCGACAGGTTTATCGCATCGCGATTTGATTATATCACGATACCGACAGAAAAAGCCCTGCCAGTTTACATGACATTTAAGCCCAAAGAACAGATCAAAGTCATTCCACAGGGATTTGATTTTAGCGAGATATGTAGAGCCGATTATCAGAAGAATACTATTCCAACTTTTGCTTATGCGGGGACTTTTTACGAAGATATCCGTAATCCGACCATTTTACTGGAAAATCTTTATAATCTTCATCAAAAAAATGTGGATTTCAGATTTGTCATCTATACGAAAACGACTAATCCAAACAATATGAAATTTTTACATCGGTATAATTTGTTGCTTGGAGATAAGCTGATTGTAAACAACATGATCCTGCGCGAAGAAGCAATCTATGAACTGAGTAAAATGGACTTTTTGATCAATATGGAAAACCTCTCAGAATCGCAGGCTCCTAGTAAACTGATCGATTATGGCTTGACTAGGAGACCTATATATAGTTTTGACCAGTTGAATTTTTCAGCCGAGGTATTGATGGAGTTTTTTAATGCTGATTATAGCCTTGCAACTGTCGTCGACCTTGAGCAGTTTGATATTAAGAATGTATCTGAACAGTTTTTATGGTTTACGGGGGAAAAACTAAAATGAATTATATGCTTTGTTTTTTTTACAACATAATTATTATATTAAAGAAATTCTTAAATTGTTTAATTAAAGTCTGCTTTCAAATTAAGGTATTTAAGTATGTTTAGTTTTAATTTATCTCACATATTGACGTTTATATTGACAATTTCTATTACGTTTTATATATCAAAAATAACTCAATTTAGTCCAGTGTATTTTATATATATATCAGTTTTTTTTGTTGCACTGATTGATCTGATTAAATATTCTATGGTCTCATATACAATCGATATGTTAATTGCATTATTTTTGTTTATGCTACTTTTTTTAACTCAAATTGAACATATGCAATCTGGAGAATTTATAAATTTAAGTTTGGCATTAATGGCTTATATATATATACGTGCTGTAAAAAAACGTCAAGATTCAGATTTGATTTTAAAAACTTTTAATTACATGATATGGATTTCTATTATAATATTAAGTATTGATTCAATATATCGTATTATGCATCCCGGTTTGCCAACATATTATGTTGAACATAATGAAGATATGTGGTTCTACCTTTATAAAACAAATTCAATAATGTTTGCTGATTCGAATTCAACTGCTTTAGTTAGTTTAATTTTATTCTTTTCAGTTATATCTTTTCAAAAATATTATAATTTGAAATCATTCAGATATGCAAAATTATTTTTATTTGGATTGGTGGTATTTTCATTTTCAAGAGCTGCAATCATATCATTAATTATTGGAGTTGGCTTAGAATATGTTTTAAAGAAAAAAAAACTAGCTAAATTTATATTGCTAAATATTGGAATAATTTTGCTTACTGGTCTAAGTTTTTTCTTTTTTCAGTATTTTGAAAATGATGGAAGTTTTAATAGTAAGTTTCAAATTTTATCAATTGCTTATATGGCATTAGAAAAATCAAGTTTTTTTGAATTATGGTTTGGTCATGGTTTAAAAACTTCTGTAGAAGATTTTGGAATTTATACACATTTATTGTTAATAACTTATTTATATGAAATGGGAATTACTGCATTGTTTTTATTTTTAACATTCATTGTTTACTACGCGTATAGGTATAATACAATTGTTTTATTACCGGTAATGATAGTTAGCCTATCATTTTTTACGTATGTTGGAACCCCATTTTTTTTCGTTCCATTGGCATTAATAGCCAACCTTATTGACAGCCATAAAATTGTTAATAATGAAATTTTAATTTCAATAGTAAAGTGTAAACAATAATGAAAATAGCAATGATATTGCCTTCATTGGTACAAAAAGCACCAATTTTAGTAGCAAGAGATATTTTGAAAGAAATAGCCAATAATAATCAGATTGAGACATTTAAAGTTTTTTATTTAGACAAAACTGAAAATCCTATAGAATTTCCATGTGAAGTCCAGAAAATATCTTTTTTTGAAACTTTGCCATTTGATCAATTTGATATTTTGCATTCACATACTTTAAGAACAGACTTTTATTTATTTTATCACAAACTATTAGGTCGTATAAAACACAGCAAACTCATTTCCACATTACATCAATATAATTACATAAATTTTTTTCATCAATTCAATAGTAAATTAAAAGCTTATTTGATTAGTCAAATTTGGAATCTAATTTTGTATAAACATGACAAAATTATAGTTTTGTCAAGAGATATGGGGATATATTATCGAAAGAGATTATTAAATAAGAAAATAGAGTATATATATAATGGAAGGCCAGCTGGAGCAATAAATTCATTGTTTGAAGACAAAGAACTTCAAGATATTAAAAATAAAAATTTCACAATAATTGGGACTTCATGTCGTATAATTAAATTAAAAGGATTAGAGCAGGTCATAAAGTCTCTTGTATATTTACCCAATACATATTTTGTTGTTTTGGGAACGGGACAAGAAAAAGAGGCATTGTCTAATTTGGCAGTTGAGCTGGGGGTGGAAAAAAGATGTTTGTTTTTAGGGTTTAAAAATGATCCGTTGAATTATTATCAATACTTTGATATTTTTGTTCTTCCTTCTAGAGTTGAAGGATTTCCTTTGTCACTGATAGAAGCAGCATCAGTCAAAAAAGCTATTGTTTGCTCCAATTTGCCTATTTTAACGGAAGCCTTTAGTGAAGATGAAGTTTCTTTTTTTCAATTGGATGATATCCAGTCTTTAGTTGGTGCTATTCACAATGCGTTAAATCACAAAAAGACATTGGAGCTAAAAGTATATGAGAAATATATAAATGCTTATACATCAAAAAAAATGGCTCAAAATTATTTTGAAGTTTACTCAAAAACAATTAAAGGATAGAATTAATGTTTAAAAACAAAACACTACTGATTACAGGCGGGACGGGATCGTTCGGCAACGCCGTACTGCGCCGGTTTCTAGATACCGATATAGGGGAGATCCGTATCTTTTCGCGGGATGAGAAAAAACAGGACGATATGCGCAAGCAGTACAATAATCCAAAACTGAAATTCTATCTGGGGGACGTCCGCGATGTCAACTCGATCATCGATGCAATGCGTGGTGTGGACTATGTGTTCCACGCGGCAGCGCTCAAGCAGGTGCCATCGTGCGAGTTCTACCCGATGCAGGCGGTGCAGACCAACGTCATCGGGACCGAAAACGTCCTCAACTGCGCCATCAACGCGGGGGTCAAAAAGGTGATCGTCCTCAGTACCGACAAAGCGGTCTACCCGATCAATGCGATGGGAGTGAGTAAAGCGATGATGGAGCGGGTCGCGGTGGCCAAATCGCGCAACCTGTCCGAAGATCAGATCATGATCGCCTGCACCCGCTACGGCAATGTCATGGCGTCGCGCGGGTCGGTCATCCCACTGTTTATAGATCAGATAAGAGCTGACAAAGAGATCACTATTACAGATCCGGCGATGACACGGTTCATGATGAGTTTGGATCAGGCAGTAGAACTGGTACTGTTCGCTTTTGCCAACGGTCACAATGGGGATATCTTTGTCCAAAAAGCTCCGGCTGCGACGATCGAGCTACTGGCTCATACATTGACAAATATGCTAAATAGACCTGAACATTCTATCAAAATCATCGGTACCCGTCACGGAGAAAAACTCTATGAGACTCTCCTGACCAAAGAAGAGATGGTCCATGCAGTCGATATGGGAGAGTATTACCGTATCCCTGCTGATACTCGCGACTTAAACTATAATAAATATTTTGAAGAGGGAGAGGAAGTGGTAACACAAGCACACGAATATCACTCCCATAATACTCATAGGCTCAATGAAGAGGAACTCAAGCAAATGCTACTAGAGCTTCGCGAGATCCAAGACGATCTAAAAGAATTCGAGGTTAATTAAGATGAAGAAGATTATGACTATCGTCGGAACACGCCCTGAGATCATCAAACTTAGCCGTGTGATAGCTGAACTGGAAAAGTATACAGAGCATATCCTTGTGCATAGCGGACAGAACTATGACTATGAACTCAATGAGGTTTTTTTCAATGATATGGGGATCAAAAAACCGGATTATTTTCTCAATGCTGCTGGAGAAAATGCTGCCGAAACGATAGCAAATGTGATTCAAAAGTCAGATGAACTATTGGCTGAGCTTAAGCCCGATGCCGTACTGCTTTATGGAGATACCAATAGCTGTCTCTCCGTGATCTCTGCAAAACGCCGTAAGATTCCCGTATTTCACATGGAAGCGGGAAACCGCTGTTTCGATCAGCGCGTTCCCGAAGAGATCAACCGAAAGATCGTAGACCAGCTCAGCGATATCAATATGACACTCACCGAGCATGCCCGCCGATATCTGATCGCCGAAGGTATCCGGCCTGAAACCGTCATCAAAACTGGTTCATCCATGCTTGAAGTGCTGAACCATCACAAAGAAGAGATTGAAAACTCTGATGTATTGGAGCGATTGGGGTTAAAGGCAAAAGATTTCTTTATCGTCAGTACACATAGAGAAGAGAATGTTGACTCGGAGCAGAACTTTACTGACTTGCTGGAGTCGCTCAACAAGATCGCTGAAATATTCGGGAAACGTATCATTGTATCCACACATCCACGCACAAGAAAGAAGCTGGAAGCCATGGATGCCAAAGCCTTTAACCCCCTTGTTGAATTTATGAAACCGCTCGGTTTCTTCGATTATATCGCATTGCAGAAAAATGCCTATTGTGCGATATCTGATAGTGGCACGATCACAGAGGAGTCTTCCATCCTGAACTTTCCTGCGATTACGATCCGTCAGGCGCATGAACGTCCCGAGGGTATGGATGAAGGTACACTTATCATGTCGGGGCTTAAAAGCGATGATATCGTGAATGCGATAGAGATCGTGACAAAGCAGTGGGAAGAAAATCCTAAAGTGATGCATATGGTTGAAGATTATCGGGCTGATAATGTTTCAAAAAAAGTAGTAAGAATTATCGTCAGCTATATAGACTATATCAACCGTACAGTTTGGAAAGAGTACTAAGATGACACACCATAAGAAAAAAGCAGTAGTACTTGGATCGCAAGGCATGGCCGGCCATATCATGGCTGAAGTGTTTGATCGCACCGGAGAGTATGAGATCTTTGGCGTGGCAAGACAATCCGGTAAGTATGTTAATGAGGTTATAGATGTGACCGATGCAAATGTCTTACAAGCGTATCTTGAGCGTATCAAACCGGACTATGTGATCAATTGTGTCGGTGCTTTAGTATCCCAGTCGCAAAATGACCCGTCAACGGCAATCCTCTTAAATAGTTTTTTGCCGAATTTTTTATTAAAGTTGGGAGATAGACTTGGCTATAAGCTGATCCACATCAGCACCGATTGTGTCTTTTCCGGGAAAGATGGACAATACAATGAAAACTCATTTCGTGATGGTGATGACAACTATGCTCGTTCCAAAGCGCTCGGCGAAGTGATTAACGACAGGGACCTTACCATCCGCACATCGATCATCGGACCGGAATTAAAAAACGACGGTACGGGTCTGCTTGACTGGTTCTTCAAACAGGAAGGTCCTGTCAACGGGTATACGCAGGCATTTTGGTCCGGTGTCACAACGTTGGAACTGGCAAAAGCAACCGTAGAGTTTATCAAGCAGGATATTACCGGACTTTACCAGCTTTGTCCGGCTGAAAAGATCTCAAAATTTGAGCTTTTGAAACGCTTCGCAAAAGTGTGGGATAAAGAGGTCGAGATCAGACCCTACGAGAGCTATACTGTGGACAAAAGCCTTGTATGCACCAGAGATGACTTCACGTATCCAAAGCCCCAATATGAAAAGATGCTGCTCAATATGAAAGAGTGGATGGATGCACATCCTGAATACTATGCACATTATGGACTTTAAGTGATGCGTATCTGTTTGATCATTGATGACTATCTGCCCGAGAGTATCAAAGTCGGGGCGAAGATGATGCATGAGCTCGCCTGCGAACTGAAAGGGCAGGGGCATGAGGTGACGGTGGTCACGCCATCTGCAACACTGAAAACGAAAAAGGAAATCGGAACACTTGACGGCATCACGGTCTGCCGTTTTCGAAGCGGGGAGATCAAGAACGTCGGCAAGGTCAAAAGGGCGATTAACGAGACGCTGCTCTCCTACCGTGCATGGAGAAGTCTCTCCTCTTACTTCAGAGCTCATCCGCATGATCTGATCGTCTACTACTCCCCTTCTATCTTTTTTGGGAGTCTGGTGTCCCGTCTCAAAAGGCTCTGGAAGGCACCGAGCTATCTTATCCTGCGCGACCTTTTCCCTCAGTGGGCGTTGGACCAGGGGTTGATACGTGAAGGCTCGAAGATAGAGAAATATTTCCGTTTTTTTGAGAAAAAGAATTATGAAAGTGCCGATACAATAGGTCTAATGTCTCAAAAAAACCTCGAGTGGTTCAAAGAAAAAGTCACGAACGGCAAAAAAACGGAAGTCCTCTACAACTGGGCAGCCAATACCCCGGTTGAATCGACAACCGACTATAAGGGGCAGTTTGGGTTGAGAGATAAAACCGTCTATTTCTATGGCGGTAATATCGGCCATGCGCAGGATATGATGAATATCGTAAGACTCGCAAAGAATATGCAAAATGAAGCAAAAGCGTATTTTGTCTTGGTTGGTGCGGGCGATGAGGTAGAGCTTGTCAGGGAGGCGATAGAGAAAGAGGAGCTGCATAATATGACCCTGCTGCCTTCTGTATCGCAAGAGGAGTTTAAACAAATGCTTGCAGCGTTTGATATCGGGCTGTTCACACTGCACAAAGACCACTCTACCCATAACTTCCCGGGCAAGCTGCTGGGGTATATGGTGCAGGAGCTGCCGATTCTAGGGAGCATTAATCCTGGAAACGACCTCAAAGAGGTTGTCGAGGATGCCGGAGCCGGACTTGTCACGATCAACGGGGAGGACGAACTGTTTTTAGCAAATGCGTTGAAACTTCTGGACGATGCGTACAGGGAAGAGGTGGGACACAACGGCAAAAAACTGTTAGATGAGGTTTTTTCAGTAGAGTCAGCAGCTAGGCAGATTTTAAAAACAGTTTGATTTTGAGTTTACCGATCTGTACACTGCTGTAGAGAGAGTAGATTAGGAAAAGATTAAAGTGATAAAGATTTGACAATAAAAGGAAACTATCATGACAAACATTATTCTATGCGGCGGAAATGGTACGAGACTATGGCCCATAAGCCGTACACTGATGCCAAAACAGTTTGTTAAGCTTTTTGATGATAAATCACTTTTTCAGTTAACCGTAGAGAGGAATAATGTTGTATGTGATTCTATGCTAGTCGTTTCAAATGCCGAACAGTATTTTTTGGCGCTCGACCAACTAGAAGAAATGGGATGTGAAAGCAACAAATATATACTAGAACCTGTCGGCCGAAATACTGCTCCTGCTATCGCTTTGGCATGCATGTCGCTGCCTGCTGAGAAGATAGTTTTTGTAACCCCTTCTGACCATCTGATAAAAGATCATGACCCATACATAAAAGTACTTTTACGAGGCAAAGAACTTGCCAAGCAAGATCATCTTGTAACATTCGGAATAACTCCTGCGTATGCAGAAACAGGATTTGGGTACATAGAAGCCAACGGTGAAGATGTCAAGGCTTTTCATGAAAAGCCTGATCTTGAAACTGCTGCTAAATATGTGAGAGCCGGAAACTACTACTGGAACAGCGGAATGTTTTGCTTTAAAGCCGGAGTGTTTTTAGATGAATTAAAAAAGTATTCTTCTGAGATATACAATATGTCCAAAATAGCATTTGATAATGCGAACAATGGTGATATTTTGCGTATCAAGCATAATGATATGGCTGCAATTCCTGAAGATAGTATCGATTATGCAGTGATGGAGAAGAGCAAGAAGGTAAAAGTCATTTCAAGTGATATCGGTTGGAGCGATCTGGGAAGTTTTGATGCGCTTTATGAGGAATTGCCACAAGATACAAATGGAAATACAATAAATCAAAATCATGTAAGCATAGGCAGTAAAAATAATTTAGTTTTGAGTGACGATAGACAAATAGTAACAATAGATATAGATAATCTTATAATAGTAGATGCAGGCGATGCAGTGCTGATCTCACAAAGGGGTTCGTCGCAAAAAGTAAAGAATATTGTTCAAAAATTAAAAGAGCGAAATTCGCAGTTACACAATATACACATTACTGCATATCGGCCATGGGGAACTTATACTGTTTTGGAAGACAAGCCCGGATATAAGATCAAGCGTATAGTTGTAAAACCGGGAAAGCAGCTTAGTTTACAAAAACATCATCATCGCAATGAGCATTGGATAGTAATTAGCGGAATAGCCACAATAACTATAGGAGAGGATACTCGCCAAATAATGCAAAATGAATCCACATTTATAAAAATGGGAGAGATACATCGTTTATCAAATAAGACTCAAATTCCGTTAGTGCTCATCGAAGCGCAGGTAGGTGATTACACAGGAGAAGATGATATAGTGCGCATAGAAGATGATTTTAAGCGAAAATGATACTAGACAAAATGGATTAAGGGTTTGAATGACGTGCAGTTTGTCATCTTGAGAAGTCTTTATACTTCATGAAGATCTAGTTTTGTGGATTCCGTGTCATGGCATGTGAAGGGTGAAGGGCGAAGGATGAAGGATGAACGGTCCCGTCATCTTGAGAAGTATTTAGACTTCGTGAAGATCTATTTTATGGATTCCGGATCAAGCCCGGAATGACGGAGCAATAAATCGCCTCACTTCGTTCATGATGACAAGATACGGCTTCCAATGCCAATTATTCGTAAATGGCTATAAACATTTACAAAGTTTAAAAAAGTTATTATTGTAAATGACTATAAACATTTACAAAGGAATATAAAATGTTACAAACTGTCAAAAAATATCAAGAAAGACTCAAAAAATCTTTAAAGATCAATTACAAAAGATACTTATATCACTCAATAAACTTTGATGATAAGATGATAGCAATATTTGGTGCAAGAGGTGTTGGTAAAACAACAATTTTGTTTCAGTATTTAAAGGAGCTAGAGGGGCGAAACAAACAAGCGCTATATATATCCCTGGATTATCCTTTTTTAAGTGGCATTGATCTTATAGGTTTGATCGAAGAGTATGCAAATGATGGTGGAGAATATCTTCTTTTGGATGAAGTGCATCGTTATGAAGATTTTAGTTCGTATCTTAAAACAATTTATGATCTATTTGATATAAAAGTAATATTTACAAGCAGTAGTGCCACCTCTATTTTAAATGCAAAAAGCGATTTGAGCAGACGTGTAACTCTTTACAACCTGAGCGGGTTTTCTTTTAGAGAGTATTTGGAATTTAAACACGGTATTTCGCTTGATAATTTTAATATCAAAGATATTTTTTCAAATCATATAGAGATCGTAAATAATCTACCGATAAAAAATATCAATATTTTAAAAGAGTTCAAAGAGTACATTGAAGTCGGATATTATCCGTTTTATTTTGATAAACAGACATCATACTATCAAAATTTGCTCAATACTATCAATCTTACCATTGATTTGGATCTGACATCTCTTGGGCTCGTGGAGCAAAAATACACTTACAAACTCAAAAAGCTTCTTGAAGTAATATGCGAAAGCAAACCTTTTGAAGTAAACTATACAAAAATAGCCGGTTTAGCTGAGATAAGCAGGGTAAAACTGTATGATTACTTGACCTATCTAAATGATGGGCAAATGTTGCTTTTGATAGACGAAAATATAAGCGGCATCAAAAAAGTGCAAAAAGTAGCAAAAATATATCTCAACAATACTAATCTTTTGTTTGCTTACTGTCAAAATACCGAAATAGGGACTATTAGAGAGACGTTTTTTGCAAATCAAGTTAGTTATAGATATAAATTAAATATTTCAAAAAATGGTGACTTTTTGATCGATAATATATATATAGTCGAAGTAGGGGGTAAAAATAAATCATTTGAGCAGATCAAAGATATAGAAAATAGTTTTATCGTTGCTGATGATATAGAAGTCGGTTTTGGCAATAAAATTCCCCTTTGGCTTTTTGGGTTTTTGTATTAGTTGAGTTAAGGCAGAAGGCAGAAGGGAGAAGGGTTGTTTTTGGTTTTTGGTTTTTAGTGAAGGTAGAAGGGTGAAGTGTGAAGTGTGAAGGGTGAAGGTGGAAGGATGAAGGGTGAAGGGCGAAGGATGAAGGGTGAAGGGTGAAGGGTGAAGGATGAAGGATGAAGGATGAAGGATGAAGGGTGAAGGGTGAAGGATGAAGGATGAAGGATGAAGGATGAAGGATGAACGGTCCCGTCATCTTGAGAAGTCTTTATACTTCGTGAAGATCTATTTTTGTGGATTCCGAATCAAGTTCGGAATGACGCGGAGTTTGTCATCTTGAGAAGTCTTTAGACTTCGTGAAGATCTATTTTTTATGGATTCTCACAAACACTTCGTGTTCTCAGAATGACATTGGTAATTGGTTTTTGGTTTTGAATTATTTTTCAATAAATTAACTAAAATATGATATAATCTTTTCAATCAATTGAAAAGAGGTCAATATGGCAGATATGACATCATTGGAAAATTTATATGAATTTTCAAATCTTTATTTTTCACTTCCTACACCAAAATTTAAAAGATATTTGTTTAATGAAATAGATTTTGCATCAAAGATCATAGGAATATTGGGACAAAGAGGTGTAGGCAAAACCACGTTGATACGGCAAATAGCCCAAAATTATGAACTTCCGTCTTCAAAAATGCTTTATATAAGTGCGGACAACATTACAGACAGCTTAAGCGAAATAGCAAAACAATTTAGCGCTTATGGCGGGAAGCTGCTCATCATAGATGAGATTCATAAGGCTGATAATTTTGCAAATGAGCTTAAAATCATTTATGATTTTTTGGATATCAAAGTGATCTTTTCAGGTTCATCTGCGCTTGAGATGGAAAATAGCAAAGTGGATTTAAGCAGAAGGGTTCTTTTTTATGAACTGCATTCGCTATCCTTTAGGGAATTTTTGGCGATCAAATTTGGGTTTGACCTGCCGATATTGACCTTAAATGATGTTTTGCACAACCATCAAAATTTAGCTTCGGATATAACAAAACAGATGAAATCTTTGGAATATTTTGTTCTTTACAAAGAATTCGGCGCTTATCCGTTTTTTACAGAGGGTGAACTTAGTTACAAACTAAGGTTAAATGAGATCATAAATATCATCCTTGATAGTGAAGTGGCTACGATCTATAATGTCGATAGTAACAAAATAAATACGATAAGAAAGCTATTGCATCTTTTATGCAGTTCAGTTCCGCTTGAGCTTAATATACAAAATATTGCCCAAAGTGCCGCAATAAGTCGAAATACACTCTATAGTTATCTGTATTATTTGCAAAAAGCAAATCTAATAGAAATAATCGGTGGGAATTTTGCAAATAAAAAACTGCTCAATAAGCCTGATAAGATATATCTCGAAAATACAAATCTATACAATATTTTGTGCTCAAATAAAAATATCGGAAGTATAAGAGAGAGTTTTTTTGTTTCGCAGATCAAAATAGCCCATGATATAAAATATGCCCAAAAAGGTGATTTTATAGTGGACGATAAATACACTTTTGAGATCGGCGGCAAAAACAAAGGATTTGGGCAAGTTAAAAATATAGAAAATAGTTTTGTCGCAGCAGATGATATGGAAGTCGGATTTGGCAATAAGATTCCTCTTTGGTTATTTGGGTTTTTGTATTAGTTGAGTTAAGGCAGAAGGCAGAAGGGAGAAGGGTTGTTTTTGGTTTTTGGTTTTTAGTGAAGGTAGAAGGGTGAAGGGTGAAGGGAGAAGGTGGAAGGATGAAGGGTGAAGGGTGAAGGGTGAAGGGTGAAGGATGAAGGATGAACGGTCCCGTCATCTTGAGAAGTCTTTATACTTCGTGAAGATCTATTTTTGTGGATTCCGTGTCATGGCATGTGAAGGGTGAAGGGCGAAGGATGAAGGATGAACGGTCCCGTCATCTTGAGAAGTCTTTAGACTTCGTGAAGATCTATTTTTATAGATTTCGGATCAAACATGGAATGACATAGTAGCGGTAAAGCATGCAGTATAAGCTAAAGATATTTCAAAAACCATTGTTTTGCTGCATTGGCAGCTTCATCTAAAGTACCCGGTTCTTCAAATAGATGTGTTGCCCCGTCAACAGTCACAATATCGCATTTGGCTTGCATGGCTTGTTTTGCAAGTTTATTTAAATGAAGAACTTCACTGTCCAAGCTCCCTACGATGAGTAAAGTAGGCGCCAAAACATCAGGCAAGGAATCCATGGCTAGATCCGGGCGCCCGCCGCGTGAAACAACACATTTTATTTCACCCGGCCTTTCTCTTGCTGCATTAAGCGCTGCTGCAGCTCCTGTGCTGGCACCAAATAATCCGGTAGATAGATTTTTTAACTGTGGCTGCTCTCCAAGCCAATCAATAGTTGCAATAGTCCTTTGGCTAAGCAATTCGATGTCAAAGCGATATTCTCGAGTGATCTCATCGATCTCGTTTTCTTCAGGCGTGAGCAGATCAAAGAGCAGAGTTGCCAGGCCTTCTTGATTCATCATAGTAGCAACATATTGATTTCGTGAACTAAATCTGCTGCTGCCGCTTCCATGCACGAACACCACTAATCCTCTAGCAGGCTCGGGTAGTGTCAATAAACCCTCTAGATATACCCCTCCGGCTTTTATCGTGATAGTTGTTGTATCCATTTTTATCCGCCTTATATCATTTATTTTGCCATGCTTGGCTAAGCAGTTTGGTAACCGCCTCATCGCTAACTTGAGAAAAATCTTCATACCATTGGCCGATCGATGAAAACTGTGTTGGCTGAAGAGGGCAGATGACTTCGTCTACCTTTCGGCGTAATGCATCGATGCTATCAGGCGGAGCAACCGGTACTGCTACTACTATGGATCTTGGATCTTGCAGGCGCACAGCATCGATAGCAGCGTGCATGGTAGCTCCGGTTGCCAAGCCGTCATCTACTATGATGACTATTTTATCATTCAGATCAGGATAAGGGCGCTCTCCTCGATAAGTCACAGCCCGACGGTCAAGTTCTTGCCGCTCTACTTTTTCCGCTTCTTCGATCTGGGCTTCGCTGATATCATAGCTATAGATAACCTGCGGGTTGAGTACCCGGATGCCTCCAGCAGCGATGGCTCCCATAGCAAGTTCCGGATAATGTGGTGTTCCTAGCTTTCTGACAAGCATCAGATCAAGCGGAGCATTTAACTCTTGGGCGATCTCAAATGCCACAGGAACCCCGCCTCGCGGCAAGGCTAGTACAATTACGTTATCTTGGTCTTGGTAATGCTGCAAAGCATGAGCCAGTTCTTGACCGGCAATTGTGCGGTTTGGAATTGGAGGATTCATCGCTATCTCCTTGTGCGGTTTAGTCGGAAATCTATTTTTCTTTACTATAAACTTGGAGCAACTAAAAATATATCAATATTTTTCAATGATATGTTTTGATTGTATCTGATTTTGATTAAATTATCAATAAATGAATCAAGGGCGAAGGATGAACGGTCCCGTCATCTTGAGAAGTCTTTATACTTCGTGAAGATCTATTTTTGTGGATTCCGTGTCATGGCATGTGAAGGGTGAAGGGAGAAGGGTGAAGGGTCCCGTCATCTTGAGAAGTCTTGAGACTTCGTGAAGATCTATTTTGTAGATTCTCACAAACACTTCGTGTTCTCAGAATGACTATTGTATATATAAAATAATGTCATCCGAGCATCATTGTAAGTAGGCAATATTTCAAAGCGGCTAGCATGAAATATGCCGTAAACGATATTGTGAGGATGACGATTTTCTTTGGTTACCTTTCTTTAGTAAAAAGAAAGGTAGAGAGAGTGTTTTGATGATGTGTAGTTTGTCATCTTGAGAAATCTTTAGACTTCGTGAAGATCTATTTTTTATGGATTCCTGCCTGCGCAGGAATGTTCTGTGCTTAAAGTCAAGTCTTTTTAGCAAATTGTCAACATTTTTCTTTCCTCGATATAATTTGCAGAAAATGGTCTGTTATGCTTTAAGACACCAAACGCAATTCTA